>ERZ779932.1248-NODE-1248-length-11113-cov-2.134292_pt1 | contig 11113 bp, 9 predicted proteins | sample MGYA00511064_ERZ779932 | MGnify/ENA primary metagenome ERZ779932 (study PRJEB29588, sample SAMEA1966821) | human gut metagenome | biome: human gut; feature: human-associated habitat; material: faeces | place: Denmark | collected 2008/2010 ...
CCACCCGCCGTGCCCCGGATTAATATATATTCTGGCCTCGCTTAGATCGTTTGCACTTACCGAAAATGCTAACGTTATTCCTAAGCATATCGATAGAAGTTTATTGAGTTTCATGGTGATTAATTATTTTGAGGTTGCTACATTCATTAAAAATATCTCTCCATTTTGTGTCGTATAGACGATTTTGGAAGCATCGTCGGATGCAGAAGGGTACATGCAGATTTTTGATTGATCTGTCAATGCCGTGCGATGAGTGCCTTGTGACGTAACGGCGAATATTTGGGAGTAAGTAACGATTTCCCCGTTATCATAATCTACCATGCCTACGACCCAATCGTTACCTAACCAGACCGGCGCACGCAATGTCCCCAAAGAAACCGGATTTGTTCCATCTATATTGCAGACGTATGCTTTTGCTTCGTCAATGACATAATAGAGAAGCTTTCCCCCATCGGGAGAAACCGATGGCCATAAATATCCTACATTCGTTCCGTTGGGAGAAAGTTGCTTTGTTTTTCCATCGATTGTAATGTAAAGCTGGCTATTCTTAATACTTGGGATAGCTGGGAGGGGTTTCAGCTTTTTACCGGCAATCCGTTTAGAAATAAGTTTGCCATTGTTTACAGCGAGAACCGTACCTCCTTTTACAGTCACACCTTCTAGATTTCGGGTAGGTTTTACTAGTTGTTCTGTTTTCCCGGTTTGTAGATTTACACTGTTTAATGATGAGTAGCGAAGTTTCCCTTTATATTCGCTCTTTCTATAAATTACGGTAGAGCCGTCTTCGGAAAATTGGGCATTAAACCCAGCACTTCGGTCATTGGTAATGGTCGTCAATTTCCCGGTTGCAAGATCAAATTTTTTCAGACCGCTCATGTCTTCGTTGGTTACTAGAACGCAATCCCCCTTCGGACTTATCTTCGGGAGAAATACTCCTTGCCCGTCGAGTGTAAGGGCTTTGGTACTGATTACCTCGATTCCTTGGGCAAAAATCAATTGACTCATAAAAACGAGTACTCCTAGAAATGTTTTTCTCATAATGATTAAAATTATATGGGTAAATAATGGATTATTAAGGATAATTCGAGTATATTTTGAGTCTTTGTGTTTATTTCAGGTTTTCAAATGTAGATATTTTTATTTTATATTCATTATTTAAGTATATAAAAAATGATTCTAAAATATAATATATTTAAAATTGCAATGAAAAATAAATGGAAATAAGATTTGTAGTTCTTGTAAAATATTGATAATTAGATGTTTGTTTGGCTTTATTATTATAATACTAATTATCGGGAATAATCGAAATAATTATTAGCAATTATTTTTTGTTGGTGATAAATTTCCCTCGTTGTATTGAATTTCTAACTTTGATTGGATTGAAGTCGGTTGGGTAACAAGAATGTATTTAACGTAACTACCGAAGTATAAAAATGAAAAAGCCGGTCAATCACCGGCTTTTCTTGTTTTTAATAAGATATAGTTTTTTCCATTTGTGCTTTTTCAAGTCCTTCAAGAGTTCTTTATTCTTTATCTGATAGTCGAGATGTATCGACACGGATTCTTGGAAGGACTCTTCCGCATTTCGTATGCTGTTCCCGGATACGGCTAAATCGATGGAGGGACAATAGGCGATATAGGCATTAGCTTGTTTGAAGATGTAGATATGGAATACCCCTGTAAGCAGATTACCGGAGATTTCTATTTTATCGGTACGAGGTCGCATAACGTTCACGAGTCAATTTGTTTATATATGATTTCGGGTGGAATAGCCGATATTTTCGAGAAGGCGAAAAGTTTCTTTCCCAAGTCTTTCAGCGAAGCGCCTATATGGTAGATTTCCCCATCGATGATTAGGAACCGATCGTGCGCCTTTGTGTATAACTTGACTTTTACAGGCGAATATTGAGCGTTGAATCGCTTGATGTCGAGCTCCAATTGCGGAGTGATCTTATCCGTATAAATCACCACCGATACCGATTTTCCTCGTTTCCCGAATAAAGTCAAGACAGACTCGTCTATGTAGTTGTCGAAAAGGACGATACTCTTTCGGGCTGACTTGACAAGATCGCAAACGAATTTGTAGGCGTCGAATATCTGGCCGGCAAAAAATATTCCCTCTATCGGCGGTAAGGAATGGCGGACAAAAAAATCTACTTGGTTACTGAGCCTTTGTATTTCGGAGTCATATCTTTGGAAACGGGTATCGATTTTGTCTTCCAATCTTTCAAACCGATGGTTTAAGGAATAACCTTTCAACATATAATCTTTTAGAACTTTGTTCGCCCACTGGCGGAACTGTGTACCTCTTTGACTCTTTACCCGATATCCGACGGATATAATTACATCTAAATTATAATATTTCGTACGGTAACTTTTCCCATCACTGGCAGTTGTAAAGGATTCCTTGACAACTGAATCCCGATCCAATTCTTTTTCTTTAAATATATTACCAGTGTGTAAACTTATATTTTGCTTGGTTGTTTGAAATAATTCGGACATTTGTTGTTGTGTCAGCCATACGGTCTCATTTTCTAAACGGACTTCCAGACTTACAGAACCTTCTGGTTGATATAATACGATTTCACTCTTTTGTTCCATCTCTGAATAGTTTTTGCAAATGTACATAAATAATTAAAAAACAGTGATGAACTTCTGAGATATGAGTTCACCGGGTATTGGTCTCGTCGTATCAATTCCGAACATCGTATTATCTACACGGTTCATGATGATATTGTGACCGTTTCAGTCTCCATGAGATACTATTATGCAAAGTGAACTTATAGAAATTCTATTTTACTTTTATATTGGCAAAATCAATGACTTGACGATTAGCAGTGTCTATTTTTTTCGGAATCAAGATCTATATGAATGTCTATTGCGATTACCGGCCTACCATTTGCCTATTAGGCCCATATTTTTAAGACTGGATATAAAAAGAAAAACACTGATAATTAATTATCAGTGTTTTTATAAATCAGTCGGGGTGACAAGATTCGAACTTGCGACCACACGCCCCCCAGACGCGTACTCTAAACCGGGCTGAGCTACACCCCGCTGAATTGGTAGTGCAAAAGTAGTGGTATTTTCTATACTGACAAAATTTTGAACAACTTTTTTACTCCTGTTTTTCTTCGAAATTTCCTAATTGCTTGCAAGAGAGTCGGTAGGGGTTATAATTTAAATAGGTCGCGGTATAGGTCGAATGCTACGAATATTTCTTCCTTATCGACGTGACAGTCGATGACCGGTTTGCCGATGGTTTGTAATAATGTGAAGTTGATGTATCCGGCTTCGTTTTTTTTGTCGTGGGTCATCAACTCGTAGAGTGTTTCGTAGTCCTTACAGGTAATGGGAAATGCTCTGTAATGGCGATAGATGTATGCTGCTAATTCGGAGATTGTTTCGGACGGAAATTTCAGATAACGGTGGGAGAGTAGTAATTCGCATATGAGTCCCCAAGCCACGGCGAATCCGTGAGGTATGGGAGTTTCCTGCTTGTGTGAAAGGCTCTCGAATGCGTGGCCGATAGTATGACCTAAATTCAAGGCTTTGCGTATTCCTTTTTCAAAGGGGTCTTCGGCGACGATACGTTCTTTGACTTGTATCGATTCTTTGAGCAGTGGCAGAAGTTTTTCCCAATCGGGCATGGACAAGTCGAAATCGAGCAATGAACGGTAGGTGGCCGGATTGTCGATAAGTCCGTGTTTCAACATTTCGGCGTATCCCGACAATAATTCGTTCTGTGGCAGTGTCTGAAAGAATTGTGTAGAGACGATGACCGTATCGGCCGGGCGGAAGGCTCCTATTTCATTTTTCAATCCGTTGAAATTTATTCCTGTTTTTCCTCCTACGGCGGCATCTACTGCTCCTAATAGGGTTGTGGGGATATTGATGAAACGGATTCCTCTTTTGAAACAGGCTGCGGCGAAACCTCCCAAGTCGGTGACCATACCTCCTCCCAAGTTGATAAGAAGCGATTTTCTGCTGGCTCCTTTATGGCTCAGTTCGTTCCATACGTGAACGAGTGTTTGGAGTGTTTTATGGGTGTCACCGGCTTCGATCGTAATATATTGGGCTTGTGTGGATATGTTTTTCGATATTTCGGGTAGGGCGAATTTTTGGGTATGTGTGTCGCAGAGTATAAAAAGGGTATCGAAAGAAAAGTTTTCGAGCATATTTTTAAGGGTTTCGCCGGGTGTGGTGGTGAATATGATTTTTTGCGACTCCATACAGATAATATTATCGGGTGATTTTTAGCGTGTGTATAAGTTCGTCGACATGATTGGCGAAATCGGGCATGGACGGGAAAACCATATCGGCCCCAGCTTTGATGAGCGCCTGTGCCGGAATGGGGCCTGTGTTGACTGCTATGGTAAATATTTGTGCTGCCGTACCGGAGACGACCCCTAAGGGTGCGTTTTCGATGACAATCGCTTCGTTCGCTTTGACTCCGGCTTTGGAAAGTCCCATTAAATAGGGCTCGGGACTCGGCTTCCCAATCTTTACGTCATATGCCGTCACCTTATATTGCTGTTCGAATACACCGGGATAATCGTGGTCTAACCGATCTAAGAGAGAACCTTGTCCCGAACCTGTGACCAGTACAGGGCGTATGCCGTTATCGATGATTCGTTGCAGCATAAGGTCGGCTCCCGGCATGGGAACGATTTTTTCCAACGCGTTGAAATGTTTTTCTTTGATTTTATAAATCTCGGCACACTCGTCGTCGGACACCTGTTTTCCGAAATGTTTGTCGAACAAGTATTTAATTGTACTGGCTCCTGTTCGTCCTTCGTATAGATAAAATTCTTCTTTGGAACATTTGAATCCCATAGGGGTGAGTGTACGATACCATGCTTCGACATGATTTTTCATCGAGTCGTAGAGAACTCCGTCCATATCGATAAGCGCGGCCTTAGGAGTAATGCAAGGCACATTGTGCTGTAAAAGATAGTTTTTAATAGCGATATTTTCCAAAATGTCGTGTTTCTTGTTTTATTCTACAAAAATAGAGCTTTTGAGATAATTAGCCAAAGAAGTGATGTTGAAAGACTTTTATTTTGTTTGAGATTGGATATTGGGTTTATTTCTGGTTTGTTAAAAATTTAACAAGATGTAAAATTAAGGCATAAATGTTTGTATTCTGTGATAATCCATTATTTTTGCAATAGATACGAGAATAGGTCGAGTTTCGGCATTACTAATCGAACTTGTTTCTGCGTTGGGCTTGTACTATTTTTGTTGCAAATATGGAAATGGATTGTATTTCGATATTATCAAGATTTGTTTTTGTTTGCTCTGTTTTTTTGAAATAAAATAAAGTTATAAGGATATGAAGAGACTATTATGTAAGTGGATTCCGGTGTGTGCAATGGGTGCTGTTTTATGTGCCTGTGGGGGTGGAGTAGCCGATGGAGATTATGTCGGTGCATTTAAAGAATATGTGAAATCGGAGTTGAAGTCTGGAACGTGGGTTCTATCGGCCGATGAAAACTTATCCGCAGAGAAAGTCGATTCGATTCAAGTAGAAATTCTCCATGAAGTGACCGTTGCCGATAGTCTTCGAGCCGGTCGTCAAGAGGCTATCGATAGCTACGTTTCTACCGAGCAACGTTTGAAATATGAGATGGAGGTAGCAGAACATAATTATAAACTCGATGAGAACAGCCAGTTTGCTCGTCGTGCCGATTACGAACGAAAATTGAAAGAGGCTATGCGTTCACATGGGAATGACCGTAATTATGCTTCGAAAATAGAAGGATATAAACAGGCTATGGAGCGTTTGCCCAAAGATCATGAAGCTTACGTAAAATTTGACAAGGATAGGGACTTTTCGTATATTCGAGAATATGAGACCGCCAAATCGGCTTATGATCAATTTGTCGCCACAAATGTAGATGATTATATACAATCGTATGATTTAATCGCTCGCTATGTCGGTCGTGATACGACTGAGGTTTTGGGAGTTGCTGCTCAGGTGGAGTTTATTACTCCGGACGGGCATCAATCTGCTATCGTTTTGTTTAATGAGAAACCAACTTTTGTGAAAACTATCTTAACGGATGCTCAGGCGTTGGAAGACGATGATACAGAAAGCGATGCCGTGGAGTATGAAGCAGAATAATTAGAGATTAATTAGGAAGAGTTCGGTTTTGATTCGGACTCTTTTCGTTTAGTATCAATGTTGTACAGTCATTGTTGTAATAGGATTGAAGCTATTTTCAATCTATTCTCATGGTCTATTGTCGGGATTTTAGAAATAATCGGGTTGTTGAAATAAAAATAAAACGAGATTATCTTTTGGAGGTAATCTCGTTTTATTTTAAATGTGAACGTTTTAATTATATCGACTAAATGTTGAATCCCGATTTTCGTTTTGCTCGTTTCTTCGTTATCGACAGATGAATTTTTGACAATGGTTACCACATCGCAACAAATAAATTCCTTGCTTCAATGAGATGGAGTTATCTCCCTCAACGCCTTGAACTTGGGCTACGATTCGACCTTGTAGGTCGCTGATGATAATTCCTTGGGCTACAAGAAGTCGTATAATTGTGTTGCCGGGATAGGAAATAACCTTGATCTCTTGGTTTTCTCGACGGGTATTGTCTATATTCGAGGGAATGGGAACTTCTGTCAGTTCTGTCCATTGAGATTGGTAAAGATCGTCGCCCACTACCGCATAGGCGCTCATGCGAAATGCAAATTGGTCTCCCCATGCTTTGGGTAGATCTGTAAAAGTATAACTGTTTGTCCTGCGGCCTTCGACGAGGGTATAATCGTAGTTATAGCTAAACCGGTCTCCCTTTGAAAGAGTTTGAGTCATTGTGAATTCGTCGAGATAGATTTCTTTGATAGGATCGAGTTGCCTGAAATATAATTCGATATACATTTGTTCACTGCTATGCTTAAAGTCTATTGTCAAATTATTATAGCCTTCTTGTGTGAGAAATTTGGTTATTTTCTCGGGAGTACCTTGTGAGTAGTAGTTGTTAAAGTCGATTTTATCTCCTTTGGCTCCATATACTCGTACGTTGACTGTACAACCATTTGTATTGGTTGTGCTGATGACGGGGGTCTGAATATTGATACCACTGAGCATGCCTCCTGTCCAGCAGCCGAAATTAACAGACCAGTCAGGGACAGTTGTATATTCGTCGTAATTCGTTATACCGTCGTCTTCTGCCGGAAGATCGATTGTGCCTCCCGTAAAAGCATCGAAATTTTCGTGGAGAATGGTTTTTGTTTCATCTCTTTGGGCAATGTGGGTATAAACATTGTAAACGACATATCCGTTGGACCCGATGACTGTGTTCCAGTTGGCTGTATATTGCCCCCCTTTAATATCGGTGAATTCTTTGAGTACAGGTTTGGAAAGGGAACCTGCATATCCGAATACATCAATCATATTTGATTCCAAAGAAGTTTCAGAGCCGTTGGTGCTTTTTACCGTGTAAAAATAATCGGTATTGTCTTTGAGTCCGGTTACGGGAGCTGACGTTTCTGTGATTCGTTTGTTTTCGACAAGATAATCCCGTGTTTTTACGATACCTCCATAAGTATAACTTATTTCGTCAATAGCCGTGGGACTGTTTAGATCTGGATTTTCATCGGTATAAATCATTTTGAACTGAATACACCCCACCGGGATATTGGCGGAAAAATCGGCTATTCCTCCACTCTGATAACTGATTGTTGAGGCTTCACCAAGAGAGTGCCATTGAAAGCCGTCAAATCCGTAAACTGCGACTGTTCCGGTGGCATTGGCGTTTTTTATCCAAAACGAAAATTTCGAGGCGGGGGCCGGTAATACAGGGGTAACAATCGAATCGCCTGTGGTATCGAATGCAAGAGCTATTTTCCCCGAATAAACAGATGTGGTGTCTCCGGCGACATTGGTCGTATATAATTGGCGAATAGAGCCGGTATTCACGTCAATTTTCCAATTTTCGGGGAATACGGATAGGTTAGAGTCTATGTATTTATTTTGTTTTGACCCGGAAGAACGAGGCACTAATCCCTCAAAACTTTCTGTGACTTTTACTGCTTCTGTCCCGCAATCTTCCATTTTATAGGCAAAAACATTCAAATTGTAAGCCGAAGCCTGAGATACAGATTGCCAGTTTGCGGTAAAGGAATTTTCAGTAATATCGGTTGCGGGTAGGGCTTTGGGAATTTCAAGAGCGGCGTGGGAGAGTGCAATTCCCCATAACGATAAAATAAGAGTAGCTAATCTTCTCATGATCTAAGGGTTATGTTTTGTGGGGAGTAAAGATATTAAAAATATATAGAAAAATTTATTTGATAAGATATTTTAAAAGAACAGCCTGCCGGAAAAAATGAAGATGTTCCTACATTTACGTTATGTTTAATTAGATACGAGCTTGTATGGCTTTACTTTCTTCTTCGTAACCGGGTTTATTGAGCAAAGCGAACATATTGCGTTTGTATGCTTCGACTCCCGGTTGGTTAAACGGGTTTACTCCCAAGATATAGCCGCTAATGCCGCAGGCTTTTTCGAAGAAGTAAATCAGTTGTCCCAAATAGAGTTCCGATAGTTCGGGTATTTCTATTTTTAGGTTGGGGACTCCGCCGTCTACGTGAGCTATTTGAGTCCCAAGTTCGGCCATTTTGTTTACTTCGTCCACTCTCTTTCCCGACAGGAAATTCAGCCCGTCCAGATTATCCTTGTCGGAAGGGATATTTACCGTATGTTTCATTTTGGCAACCGAAAGAACGGTTTCGAAGATGGTTCTTTCACCTTCCTGAATCCATTGTCCCATCGAATGTAAATCGGTCGTGAAGTCGACAGACGCCGGATAGATTCCGAGGTTTTCTTTTCCTTCGCTTTCTCCGTAGAGTTGTTTCCACCATTCTGCGAAGAAGTGTAATTTAGGATTGAAGTTGACGAGGATTTCTATTTTCTTTCCGCTTTGATATAAAGCATTTCGGGTGGCAGCATAAATCGCTGCGGGGTTTTTCTCGAAAGGAATATCTTCTCCACACGCTTTTTCCATAGCTACCGCTCCGGAAACCAGCGTTCTGATGTCGAATCCGGCTATGGCGATAGGCAATAGTCCTACGGGAGTGAGTACCGAGAAACGGCCTCCTACGTTGTCGGCAATGACAAAAGTTTTGTATCCTTCGGTGTCGGCCAGTTTACGCAATGCACCTTTTTTAGCATCGGTTATGGCGATGATGCGATGTTTGGCTTCGTCTTTTCCTACTTGTGCTTCGAGCTGTTCTTTCAACAATCGGAAAGCGATGGCGGGTTCTGTCGTCGTTCCCGATTTTGAAATGACGACGATACCGAAAGATTTATTTTTCAGGAGGGTTTGCAGTTCAAACAAATAGTCTTCGCCGATGTTGTGTCCGGCAAACAGTACGAGCGGATTTTTATGTTCCGAGCGAAGAAATTCGAATGAGTCGGATAGAGCCTCGATAACAGCTTTGGCTCCGAGGTAGCTACCTCCGATACCAATGACTACTACTATTTCGCAACGGTCTTTCAATTGTTTTGCAGCAGCTTCGAGGTCTGCTAAATGGGCTTCTGTTATTTCGGAGGGTAGGTTCAACCACCCTAAAAAGTCATTTCCTTTACCCGTACCTTTGTGCAGCATTTCCATGCCGCTTTTCGCTTTGTCTTCCAATGCGAATACATCGCTTTTGGATACAGTGCCTAATGCTTTTTCAATGTTCAATTCGATTGATTTCATAGTTTCACTATATTAGTTGTATTACAGAAATGTATCATATATACTTTCAATGGCGTGCCGGGGCAATACTTTTTTGTAGAGTATATCATAAACACATTGCAGTATGGGCATGTTCACCTTGTATCGTTCGTTTATTTCGTAAATGCACTTCGTGCCGAAATATCCTTCGGCAATCATTTCCATTTCCATTTTTGCGGCACTGACGGAGTAACCGCGTCCTATCATGGAACCGAAATTGTGATTGCGGCTGAACCGGGAATAAAAGGTCTCCCAAATATACCGAGTCGCTGATGTTTCTGTCCCGGCATGGGGAGACTGCTTGTAAAAAACGGTCCATTTCGTTCAAGGCGTTGGATACGAGCATGGCTTGAAAATTATCTCCGCTCTTCATACCATGACAAATCCCGGCGGCTATGGCATAGACGTTTTTTAATACGGCAGAATATTCAATGCCTTTTACATCGGAGGAGATAATGGTTTTCAGCTTGGGGCTCGCCAATATGTCGGCGAAACTTCTCGCTTTTTGCAGATCGTTACACCCGATGGTGAGATAGGAGAGCCGTTCGAGCGCTACTTCCTCGGCGTGGCATGGCCCCCCGATTACGGCCAAGTGGGATTCCGGCACGTGATAGAAATTTTGCAGGTATTCGGTGACGATCATATTTTCGTCGGGAACGATTCCTTTTATCGCTGTCACGACAAATTTTTTACTGATGTCGGCCGACAGTTTCTTTAAATGGGACTTCATGTAGGGCGATGGAGTCACCAAGAGCAATGTGTCGGCCGCATCGGCGATTTCGTTGATGTCGGAGCTGAAATGTATTCGAGATGTGTCGAATGTGACATCGGACAAATATACAGGATTGTGGCCTGTTTGTTTGAAATCGGCGATACGGTCGTCTCGACGCATGTACCATAGGATATTATCGGCATTATTAAGCACCAGCTTTGCCAAAGCTGTCGCCCAACTGCCACCTCCCATGATCGCTATTTTACCGGGTATAGGCATGGTCGATTATCGTTTTGCGTTTTCTACCCATTCTTTTACATCGTCGATCGTGGGGTTAGCCAGTTCGAGCTTGTATTTTTTGTTAATGCCACAGATTTCTTGATGCATTTTGTTCGGATTGGCTTCTGCTACGTCGGCTACGGTGAGGTATCCTGCTTTTTGAATGGGTGCGACCCATTCGGCAGGAATGTTTATGGTGGTATAGGCCGCTTCGTTATCTCGTTTTTGAACTTTCTCGGGGCGCATTTGCGGGAAGAGGAGAACTTCTTGTATGGTGGTTTGTCCGGTCATGAGCATGACGAGCCGGTCCATTCCTATTCCCATACCCGATGTGGGAGGCATGCCGTATTCGAGAGCCCGGATAAAGTCATTGTCGATGAACATG
>ERZ779932.1273-NODE-1273-length-10903-cov-3.369008_pt1 | contig 10903 bp, 8 predicted proteins | sample MGYA00511064_ERZ779932 | MGnify/ENA primary metagenome ERZ779932 (study PRJEB29588, sample SAMEA1966821) | human gut metagenome | biome: human gut; feature: human-associated habitat; material: faeces | place: Denmark | collected 2008/2010 ...
CGCGAGAATGTGCCAAGGCACATTCTTTGTTCTTTCTCACACTTTGGATTAGTGAGAAAAAAGAAAAAAAGGAGCAATTATTATGAATGAAGATTTTATGAAAGAAAAACCGATTTTACCACTGCTGACTACCATGGCACTTCCTATGGTTATCTCCATGCTGGTAAATTCTCTTTATAATATTATAGACAGTCTGTTTGTGGCTAAAATCAGTGAAGATGCCATGACTGCCCTTTCCCTGGTCTATCCGGTGCAGAATTTTATCAATGCTGTGGCAATTGGATTTGGTGTCGGAATTAATGCTTTAATTTCTTTTCACCTTGGTGCAAAAGAAGGGGAAAAAGCCAATATTGCTGCCACCCATGGATTCTTCTTTTCTATTTTGCATGGTGTCATTTTAACGATTGGAAGCATTGCCCTGATTCCTACGTTTTTAAGCCGCTTTACCACCGACAGCAATGTTCTTAAGTCAGGTGTAGAATATGCAAATATTGTATTTGTATTCAGTATCATTATTATGATGAATTTAACCTTTGAAAAGGTCTTTCAGTCTGTCGGCAGAATGAATGTCTCCATGATTGGACTGATGCTAGGCTGTATTGCCAATATCATTTTAGACCCGCTTTTGATTTTCGGAATTGGCTTCTTCCCGAAAATGGGAATGCGCGGAGCTGCCCTTGCCACCGGTATCGGACAGCTGCTGACTCTTATTTTTTATCTCTTTGCCTATTTTCTGCGCCCAATCAGTGTACGGATTAGTCGAAAATATCTTATCCGGGACAAACATCTTGATTTGAAATTATATGGTATCGGCATTCCTGCCATCTTAAATCTGGCTCTGCCGTCCTTACTGATCTCATTTTTAAACGGACTCCTTGCCGCATATGACCAGTGTTATGTGGTAGTCGTCGGAATCTATTACAAACTGCAGACCTTCCTCTACCTTCCTGCCAATGGAATTATCCAGGGGATGCGTCCGCTGGTGGGCTTCAATTACGGTGCCGGTGAAATCAAGCGTGTGAAGAAAATCTATCATCTTACCCTCTGTATGAACGGTGTCATTATGCTTCTTGGTATGATTATCTGCTTTACTGCATCACCTTACCTTATCGGAATGTTTACAGACAATGCCACCACAATTTCCGTGGGAAGCAATGCCCTTCGGATTATCTGCTGTGGTTTCCTGATTTCCACCGTATCCATTACTGCCTCCGGTGCTTTGGAAGGGCTTTCAAAGGGCGGACAGTCCTTAATTATTTCACTGCTCCGTTATATCCTTTTTATCATTCCGCTTGCATTTGTTCTCTGTAAAGCCTTTGGTCCACAGTGCGTATTCCATGCTTTCTGGATTACGGAAATTCTCACTGCCGCAATTGCAGCCCTGCTGATGAAATCAAGCCTCCGGCTTCCGGGCACACAGGCATAAAATACATTAGAGAAAGCTGCCAGCAAAATTTTGCTGACAGCTTTCTCTATGCTATTTCTTATTCATATATAATTGTTACGCCGGAAAATGATGCATCCAGATAAATCGTTGCCTGTGGCTGCTGCATCATCGCATTATCAAAATACACTTTCATGCTGTCAAAGCCTATGGACAAAAGCAGTGCTGCGCCAAGTATCGGCCATGGTGTATGTCACTCATTATACACAAACACATTTTTCTGTAAATGCCTTTGGAATAAGTGGTAAGAAATACGAACCAAGTGGTAATTATTTCCGTTCTTTTTCTTCTTTCAGACGCTTCTCAATTGCTTCTACCACCGTACGAAGCACTTTAATTCTGGCATAATACTTGCAGTCTGCCTCTACTAAAATCCATGGTGCATAAGTGGTAGAGGTACGAATCAGCATTTCATCCACTGCCTTTTCGTAAGCATCCCATTTCTCACGGTTGCGCCAGTCCTCATCGGTAATCTTCCACTGCTTTGCCGGGTTTTCCATACGCTCCTTAAAACGACGCTCCTGCTCATCCTTATCAATGTGCATCCAGAATTTTAAAACAATGGTTCCATGATGCGCCAGCTGCTCTTCCATTTCGTTCATCTCATGGTAAGCACGCTTCCATTCCTCTTCCTGACAGAAGCCTTCGATTCTCTCAACCATAACGCGGCCATACCAGGAACGGTCAAATATTGCCACATGACCATCCTTTGGAAACTGTTTCCAGAAACGCCACAGATAATGATGTGTTTTTTCTGCATCATTGGGTGCTGCCACCGGATTTACCTGATACCCCCTTGGATCCAATGCCTGGGTCAGCCGTTTGATGGCTCCGCCTTTTCCACCGGCATCCCAGCCTTCAAATGCCAGCACCACCGGAATCCGGTATTTATAAAGTTCATTATGAAGCTCGGAAAGTCTTGCCTGAAGACGTGCAAGTTCTTTTTTGTACTCCTCTTTTTCCATCTTCTTTGAAAGGTCAACTCCAGCCAGTACGGAGCTCTTAAGTACCTGCTCCTTTTGTGATGCGGCTCCTGCTTCCTGCAAAGTATCCTTTTCCTGTTTTATTTCCTGCGCCTTTGTTTTCTCCTGCTCCCTCTTCTCCTGTTCGGCTTTCTTATCTGCGATTGCCTGCTCCAACACAGAAACTACGATTTCCGTCATCTTTGCTGCTGCATATTCCCGGTCGGTACATTCTAAAATATGCCACGGTGCATATTCAGAATCCGTCTTTTCCAGCATTTCTTCATTCATGGCAAGATATTCTTCATAATGCTTATTTCTCGCCAAATCGTCCTTTGTTACCCGCCATGCAGTCTTCTTATCTTCCAGAAGCTTATCAAAACGCTTCTTCTGCTCCTTCTTTGACACATCTGCGAACAGCTTAATAATTACCATGCCATCATCCGTCAGCTGTTTTTCAAAGGAACAGATTTCTCCGAACGCATAATCAAGCTGCTCCTTTGTGGTCACACCGTCAAAGCGGTCCACCAACACTCTCCGGTACCAGCTTCTGTCAAAAATTGCAATTCTTCCCTGGGATGGAATCTTCGTCCAGAAACGCCACAGGAACGGATGCATTTTCTCTTCCTTGGTCTCCACTGCAGTAGCATAAACGGAAAATCCCCTCGGGTCTAAAGGCTCAATGATTTTATTAATCAATGTTCCTTTTCCTGCTGCACCAAATCCCTCAAATACAATCATGACCGGAATCTTCTGTTCCTTACAGGCTCTCTGCAGATAGGATAACTTTGGCTGCAAATCGTCCATCCACTCCTTATATTCCTTTTTCCCCATCTTCCGGTTTAAATCTACCTTCTCTAACATCGCATGTCCTCCTTTGCTTATAACTCCATAATACGTTGCATTTTTATATATAAAAATAGTATAATATTTTTCTTGAAGAATATCCAGTCTAATGGGTATAATGAAACAAATATGTGATTGCGAAAAGAAATTATTATTTCAAAAGGCTGTATTTGAAGTACCGGTGGCTTTGACATGAAATACCGCAGTTCTAAGCTGCATATTTTTCTTTTTGTGATAGAAAGCAGTCTTTCCAATGTTTGACAAGATGCCGGTACTGTCCGCCGGAGTACGGATGCCTTTTAATGGCTGTTAGGGGCACTTGGAATTTCGTCCGGCACCCGGCAACGCTGGCACAGGGACGTGGCACATATGAACATGGATGTGAATTTGTGCCGATTGCCGGACCTTACAAAATATGCCTCGAAATTCTTAGTGCCCCTTGCAGTTATTATGTGGCATCCGCACCCGGCGGACAGTGACGGCATCCGGTCAAAGCAACGGAAAGACAGTTTACCATCAAGAAAAATATGCAGCTAAGAATTGCTGGCATTTCACTTCACATAAGCCACCAATTCTTCGAATACAGATCTTTTTCAAATAAAACACCGCTTTTTCGCAATCACCGATATGTATCAATAAAAAGGAGACTCACTATGAAATTTATTTCCTGGAATGTAAATGGCTTACGTGCCTGTGTCAATAAAGGATTTTTAGATTTCTTCCATGAAATCAATGCAGATGCATTCTGTATTCAGGAGACTAAACTGCAGGAAGGACAGATTGACCTTTCCCTTCCGGGCTATTACCAGTACTGGAATTATGCGAAGAAAAAAGGCTATTCCGGCACTGCCATCTTTACCAAAAAGGAACCTCTTTCTGTAAGCTATGGCATTGGCATCCCGGAGCATGATGAAGAAGGACGTGTTATCACATTAGAATATGAAAACTACTATCTCATCACCTGCTACACACCAAACTCCCAGAGCGAACTGGCAAGGCTTTCCTACCGTATGGAATGGGAAGATGCTTTTTTACAGTATTTAAAGGGATTAGAAGAAAAGAAACCGGTTATTTTCTGCGGTGACCTGAATGTTGCCCACAAAGAAATTGATTTGAAGAATCCGAAAACCAACCGTAAAAATGCCGGATTTACAGATGAAGAACGGGAAAAATTCTCTGTTCTTTTAGAGAATGGTTTTATCGATACCTTCCGTTATTTCTACCCGGAACAGGAAGGCATCTACTCCTGGTGGTCCTACCGTTTCCACGCAAGAGAAAAGAATGCCGGATGGCGTATTGATTATTTTCTGGTTTCCCAGTCCTTAAAAGAGAAGTTAAAGGGAGCTGCCATTCATACGGAAGTTCCTGGTTCCGACCATTGTCCGGTAGAACTGGAGATAGACTGCTAAACTTAAAATGGGTAAAAAGCTTTCCTTCCATCAGCTTTTTACTCATTCTTTTATTTCTACAGATACTTCTTTTCAAAGTCCTCTGCACGCATTGGCTTACCATAATAATAACCCTGAATATACTGCACCTTCATGCTGCGGAGCTTCTCCACCTGTTCCGTTTCCTCTACCCCCTCTACACAAATCCGTACTCCGATGGTCTCTGCCAGTTCTGATACCATCTTTACAAAGGCCTCTGAATACTCATCTTTTCCAATGTCAATGATAAAGCAGCGGTCTATCTTGATAATGTCAATCGGCAGCTCACGGATATGGTTCAAGGAAGAATAGCCTGTTCCAAAATCGTCCAGTGCAACCTTTACGCCAAGGCTCTTGATATCCGAAAGAATCTTCTTCATACGCTTCATATCGTTAATTGCAAGGCTCTCTGTTACTTCAAGGGTAAGGTTTGCCGGATCCATCTTTGTCTCTTCCAACACTTCCCTGACTTTTTCTTTCATATCATTCTGCAATAGCTGTACCACCGAAAGATTTACATTGACATGATACTCCGGATGTCCCATGTCATTCCAGTATTTACAACGGCGGCAGGCTTCTTTCAATGCAAAGCTTCCGATTGGATTGATAAGGCCTAAATATTCTGCCAGTGGAATAAATTCAGACGGGGAAATCATCCCCATTGCCTCGGAATTCCAACGGATAAGTGCCTCGGCTCCACTACATGGGTCTCCCGGTTTGGAAATATCCACAATCGGTTGATAATACACCTCAAATTCCTGGCAGGAATTTGTAGTGGCATAACGCATATTCTTCTCTAAATCAAGCCGCTTAAAGGATGTCGCTTCTACATTTTCATCATAGAATTCTATACGGTTTTTTCCGCCCTTTTTAGCTTCGTATAAAGCAATATCTGCTTTTTTGATTAATTCCTGTACATTATCTCCGTCATCCGGGAAACATACCACCCCCATACTCATGGTACAGTAGTAATCTCCACCTTTTAAGAACCACGGCTTGGAGAAAATATTCCTAATCTCTGTTAAAATCTCATCCAGATGCTGATATTCTTCCTGATTAACAATGATGATAAACTCATCACCACCCATGCGGTAGCAGGTAGATTCCAGTCCGTTCACTCCCCGCAGGCTTCTTGAAATCGTCTGCAGCAGAATATCCCCATACTGATGTCCCAGACCATCATTAATATGCTTAAAGTCATCCAGGTCAATATAGCAGAGTGCTCCCTTGCCACCTTGTTCCCTGGCTCTCTGGATATAGATTTCCACATCATGCTCACAACGCATTCTGTTATAAAGTCCTGTCAGGAAATCATTATTCGCCTGACGTTCAATCTTCTGCTGATAAAGCTTTTTATCCGTCACATCATAAACCGTCAGCAGCATAACCATTCTGCCATCCACCCAGTTAATCTGGGTATGATAAATATCAAAATACCGGTTATCCTCTTTGGAATAATATTCTACAAAATTACCGTTTCCATAACGTTTATTACCGGAACGGAAAATCTCATCCTGCTGCTTTTCAAACCGGTCATCTGCAAATAACCTGTGAAACTGCTGGTTCGTATAAAGAATCTTCTCCGAAAGCATATCCCTTACACAGATTCCACAGCCTACATTTTCAAGGATTGCCTCTAAGGATGCATAAGAACTTGCCAGCGAATTCTTTGTAATCCGCTTAATCAAAATACTCTGCACAATCTGTTTTACTTCATTTAAAAATTTAATATCGGAAACATCCCAGATACGGCGTTTCCGCAGTTCAAAGAAGCATAAATACATGGCAGCTTCCCCGTTAATCTCTATTGGCAGGCTGATTGCCGCCTGAATATTCCATTTTTCAAAAAACTGTGCAAATGCGGGCGGCAGTAAGGAATCTGCTGAAATCATATAAGGCTTGCCATTGGTAAAAGGAAATTCTGAAGTGGAAATGCCCTGGCATTTTGCAATCAATGCATCCTCTTTCTCCAGACAGCATTCACTTATCATATCCGCAGTCTCGCCATCCCGGTTAATACGGAGCAATGCTGCATTACTGATTTTCAGATAATTGCATACATCTGTCAGAATTTCGTCTGCAATTTTGGAAAAGCCATTTTCACTCTCCAGCATTTTCACGATAGAAGTCATGACCTCTGTACGCTGTAATTCTGTCTTAATCTGCTCCTGGATTTCCCTGTTTTTGGCAAATGCTTCCTGTGCCAGAAGCTCATCCAACTTTGTAGCAAAATACTGTTTGGATATATAGGTTAAAAAATCAAGTGAATTGTAATACTGCTTTGTCGTAGTCTTCTGGATATTCTCCGGAATCTCCTGTTCTGGTGCGGCTATATCAGAAAGCACACCAATGACAATCCAGATTGCTGCAATCTTACCGCCTACACGGATTGCAACACCGTTCATTTTCAAATAATCCTCTTCCAGAGGTTCTTCCACTACATCTTCCATCTCAGAGGTAATCAGTCTGTTCAGCAGCACAATATGGCGTGCCATACCGACTTTTTCATGAATATAATTCAGTTCTTCCTTGGAACCATATGCCTTGGTCACAACCCCCTGCATCTGGCTTAAGCATACACAATATAAATTATTGCAGGCACAGAAACGGTCCTGTAATCCCTGAAGCACTCTTCCGTCGAGTAATTCCGCTCCAAACATTAACTCATTACTCCCCTGCATGTCCAACTTCTGCTTCATTTTTGTTACCTCTTTTTACCGACTATAAATAAATAAAAACCTTCTTTTTCCCGAATACAGAACTCGTCTATCAGACGATATTCCATATGTCTCCGCAGCTGTTTCTTTACAAAGCCGCCCTCATTGGAATATAAAATCATATAACCACCATTTTTCAGGAATTTTCCTGCACAATCAAAGAACTGACTGTAAAAGGCATCCTGTTCTTCTCTTGTTTTTTTCCCTCGCAATGGCATATTGGAAATGATTTCATCAAAAAGGTATTTATGTGTAAAATCAAAAAAATCACGATTAATATAATTAATCTGCCTTCCTGCCGCTTTGGCATTCTCTCTTGCCTTTATCACAGCCTCTCCGAAAATATCCAATCCGTACATATCTCCCGCCGGCACCAGAAGGTCACGCTCCATTAACATGGTACCAACTCCGCAGCACGGATCTAATACCTGTGCGCCCTTTTTCAGATAAGGTTCTGCCAGCCTCATAAATAATGCTGCATTTGCCGGATGAATGGATGCTGCAACTGCTTCCTTCCGGTAAGAAAATCTCCGCATTGGAATCGTAAATAATTTACAGGATGGATATAATGTGCCATCCGTATTCTTCGTAAGCCGCAATTCTATTTCATAGCCATCTACCGTATTTAACAGCTGATGTCCGGTTAAATCTTCTAATGTTGCTGCCGCTTTCCGGATAAAGCTGCCTTTTTCTTCCGGTGCAATGCCCCTTACTTCCATGCGGAAGCGAAATGGTGGATTGCCCTCATGCAGCCTGTTTAATAACTCCATCAGATTTGATTTTGCATATGCCTCTGCTACCGCTTCCGGTTCTGCAGCAATCCGGTGTCCCCCGGACAATAGCAACAGCATCTCCCGGAAAGTACGAATCTTTATCACATCCCTGAGATGTGTTGTCTTTACTTTTACACCTGCAGGGACCAGCACCGGACGATCTTTTTTTATCTGTTCTGCCGTAATCTCACGATATGCAGGATTGGTTGTCAGAAGCACTTCTACCTCTTCTTCATATCCAGTAAAACGATGCTTCTTATTCTGGTTCAGCCCACCTAACAATTTATCCAGAGCATGCAGTTCTTCCGTTCTGTGCTTCTTTTCGCTTTCTGCCGGAACTTCTGCTAACAATTCCTTGTAACGCTTCCCGAATGCGTCCTGATAAATCTCTATATCAAGTCCATTCATTGCAGTAAGATAAGAACTTTTCACAAAGCGTGTATTCTCCCTCTGGTATGCCTCAAACAGTGCTTTTGCCGCCCCTGATTCATTTGTCTCACCCAGAATAAGTGCTGCATTTTTCCGGATTTTAGCATCTTCGGAGCTCAAAAAAGCATACAAAACCGGATGCGTTGCATGGTATTCTTTCCATTCCTTCAATGCATCCTGATTTTTTATGCTTTTCTTTAATTCTATCAGATTTTCACGTATATTCGTCTCTTCGGTCAGTGCCTTACAAATCTCTTCTAACATGTTTTTCCTTCTTACAACCAGTGGACTTTTCGTCTCTCCACTATCAATGATTTAATATTACTTGAAATCAGAAGATTTGGCAAGACTTACTCCTTGTCATTTTTTAGATTTTCCGGGGCAACTCCATTCTTTTCTATATAATCTGCCACATCCACCTTAAACTGTTTCCAGGCATCCTCATGTTCCACATAATATTTCGGACAGTTTTTTCCGGTTACGTCATAATGACGGATGACATCATCCATGGTCAGATCATATCTGCCACAAAGCCATGCCACCAGATGCACTAATGTCTGGTAGGTGGCATCGTTGAATCTTCCGGTATCGTCCGGGATACAGCATTCGATGGAAATAGTATCATTGTTCCTGTCATTGGATGCATAGGAAATCTCTTTGCATGGGATGCATTGAATCAGTTCACCATCCAGTCCGATGACAAAATGACTGCTGGCATGTGTTTCATGGCTGTCCTTTAAGCCTTCAAAATAATCACGGTTCTGCTGTGCTGTGGTTCCCGGATTTGCAGTATAATGCACCACAATGCCATTTACCTGATCAATTGCAAGTCCCGGTCTGGAATAATCATTTATCGTAAGAAGCTGCACATCATAATCCGGCGGATTTTCTACCACTTTGGTAATGGCTGCCGGCACATCTGCTGCTGCCAAATGTTTTCCCCTTATCCATCGGAGCAATTTCCCACCTAATACAAATATGAAAATTACTACAAGAGCAATTCCTAAAAGCAGCAGCATTCTCTGAATCCGCACCTGCTGCTGTCTTCTTCTGCGCCGGTATTCTGCTGCTGTATGTGGTTTCTCATATGTATATTTTTTTCTTCCTGTTTTTCTCTTTCCTCTTCCGGTCTGTCTCATTTATTTTTATCTGCTCCTATATGCGTTATCTGTTATTTCATTCCTTATCATCATACACCAAATGTTCCTTACATTTTATTAACAAAAACTTAATTTTCTTTTATGGTAATTTTACACAATTTTTTCACATCTTTTTTGTTGACATTTACCAAAGGTAAGTATATAATACTAAACGAACAAAGAGGTTTGTTCAGATAATAAATTGCATAAGGAGGGATTTGTATGTTCTTAGAGCAGGATGCAGTGCTGGGTCTTTCCAGGTTCGTAGCAAAATACGAAGCATATGTAAGAGAGATGAAAGCACAGAAGAAAGAACCTGTTACCATGTTAGCTTATCTGGTAGAAATGGTTCAGTAGACCAGTTGACCAAACGGCGCTTCATAGCCGCCGCTTTCCGTCACTGGTCTTTTTTTTTGTTCTTTTTTTCTCACTCTTTTGGAAATAACAAAACACAAATGGAATGCTGATGATTGCAGTCAGCCCATCTGACAAAGCCTGCGCAATCTCCACTCCCGCCAGCCCGATCCATTCCGGTAGAAGGAAAATCAACGGAAGAAATACAATTCCCTGACGGCACGCTGATAGAAATGCCGCCTTCCCCTGCTGCCCGATTCCCTGAAACAGCATATTACTTAAAATTCCTATGGGAATCAGCGGAAGAATCAGGCACTGGCTTCGAAAAGTAAAAATGCCGATTCGTGCTGCCATATCTTCTTTTAAAAAGAAGCTCATGGTCATCGGAGCGAAAAGGAATCCTGCCAGACCGATTCCTGCCGCCGCTATGATGCTGCTCCATAAAGTAAAAATAAATGCCTGCTTTAACTTTTTTTTATTTTCAGCTCCAAACTGATACCCTGCCACCGGCTGAAAACCCTGACCGGTGCCGATGGCCACCGAGATGATGAACATGAAGATGCGGGACACGATGCTCATGCCGGCCACGGCGGCGTCGCCGTAGCTGCGGGCTGCGACGTTCAGCAGCATACTGCCGATGCTGTTCAGGCCCTGACGGCCAAAGCTGGGTGCACCGTTGAAGAAGATGAGGCCGAAGTCCCGGGCGCTGCGGGTGACTTTCGTGATGCGGAACTGGCTCACCGTCCTGCCCCGCAGGAACATAGACAGCAGGATGCAGAAGCCGATGCTCTGGCTCAGAGCAGTGGCGACAC
>ERZ779932.1277-NODE-1277-length-10890-cov-1.780618_pt1 | contig 10890 bp, 8 predicted proteins | sample MGYA00511064_ERZ779932 | MGnify/ENA primary metagenome ERZ779932 (study PRJEB29588, sample SAMEA1966821) | human gut metagenome | biome: human gut; feature: human-associated habitat; material: faeces | place: Denmark | collected 2008/2010 ...
GGCATTTAATTCGATGTTCCACGTTTTGGAAAACAGACTGCCGCTGAAGTTCGGCATTATCCTCTCCAGCGATGAAGAAAAGGGCAGCAAGGGTACCGAAGCTTTTATGGAAGCCCATAAAGAAATGAAGGCGGCAATCGTGCTTGATAATGATGTCGGGGGCAATATCCTGAGCATTGTCAACAAATGCAAAAATCCCGTCTTTGTTAAAATTATTGCCAAAGGCAAAGAAGCTCACGGCTCAACTCCGTGGGACGGTATTGATGCCAATGAAAAACTGATGCAGACCTGGTGCAATATCCGCAAAATTTATCCTTATTTTTCCAAAGAAAAGAAAATGCCGAAAGACACCTGGATTGACACGGTGCATTTTGCTAAAATCGAGGGCGGACAGGTCTCCAACGTTATTTCCAACTATGCCGAAGCGCTGCTTGATTTCCGCCTGACCGAAAATTCGACGGTTGAACATTTGGAAGAAAATCTGAACAAATGTATGGAAAGCGGCGTTACTTATAAGATTGTTTCATCTTCAACGCCGGTCGTAATGGATCCTGACAACAAATATATTCAGGCCTATAAAAAACTGGCCGAGGAAGTTCTGGGTGAAAAAATGTTCTTTGAGCAAATCGGCGGTGCAACCGATTCCCGGGCTTTTGCCGTCCGCGGCTCAACGGTTATCATGAATTCCGGCACCGGCGAAGGTATGCATGCCAACGGAGAATATGTTGAAATTGATTCGGTTAAAAAACTGGCACAAATTCAAACCAAATTCCTTGATAAATTAGCTCTTGAAAAATAACCTTCACCGGGCTATAAACAAGGCAACGTCCCCGTAGCTCATCAGGATAGAGCAACAGTTTCCTAAACTGTTGCTCGTTATTTTTTAATATTTCAGCTTGCCTTTTCATCTTATTGTAATATACTGTTTTACATAGAAATTTAATAATACTTCTTCATCTCTTGCTTTACTTGATTTTCTCAAAATAGATAAAAAAGTAGGCACTGTGTAGGCACGGAATAGACACATGGATAAGAAATTCAAATTCACAAATGCAAATATTAAAAACTTACCAGCTCCGACAAAAAGGACTTTTGTTTACGATACAATAGAGGTTGGTTTGTCGCTTCAAATAACCCCAAGCGGAGCGAAGAGCTTTTACTACCGAGGAGTTGTTTTAGGAAAACAGATACGCGTTAAGCTCGGAGAGCCTTCCTATATGAGTGTTGACGATGCCCGACAAGCCGCTCGTAAGGCCAAAATCAATATGAAAGAAGGTATCAACCCTATTGAGGAACGAAAAAAGATAACGGGCGAATCCTCTCTTGAACAATTATATACTCGTTTTATGGATGAAAAAGAACAACATATCCGTCCGATAACAATGGAATATTATAAGGATTTGTGGAAACGTTATCTATCTACACTTGCCAATAAGAAAATATCCCAAATAACACCTGACGAACTTAAGATACTTCATAAAAGATTGACATTGAACAATGGTAAGCGTTGTGCAAATCAAACAATCGTTCTTCTGCGAACCATTTATAACCATTTCATCAAACAAAACATATATCAGGGATTTAATCCGGGCAATGCCGTGCAGCTTAACAAGCAAATCGCAAGAACAAGGCATCTAAGCGGAAATGAATTAGAATCATTTAGAGATGCTATCAATGAAACTGAGGATTCTATACCAAAATTTGCAATTATGATGCTTTGGTTTACAGGAGCAAGAAGACGTAATGTCTTTTCAATGAAATGGGAAGACATTAAACTTGAAGAAAAGCTTTGGACGATTCCCGAAACAAAAACCCAAAATGACGCTAATGTTGTTTTAGTAAATGCAGCAATAGATATTCTCAATCAATTAAAAGATATGAGATACAATGAATATGTGTTCTTCTCGACAACATCCAAAAGTGGACATATTGGCGGAGTTCGAAAGACGTGGGAAGGAATCTTAAAGAGAGCAAAAATAACCAATTTTCACCTGCATGATTTAAGACATACCTTTGCGACATCATTATTAGCCAATGGGGCTGATGCTTTTATGGTCAAGAAAGCCCTCACCCACAAATCATTACAGAGCACGCAAATCTATGTAAATCTGGAAGTTGATGATTTACGAGAAAAACTAAATGAAACCGTTAATAAAATGATTGGAAAGAAAGATGAGCAAGCCCTATAACCCAACAAAACATTTGAAACTAAACAAATTTAAGCAAGAAGGTTATGCTTACTTTGAAAACATAGATTTTTCTGCTTCTGATAATAAAGATATATTAGCGACTATGCTTTTAGATTTTCCAAGGATTGTTTTTCAAAAATGTATTTTCAAATCTCTTATAGCAACCAAACAGATTTTTAACGCTACTATATCTTTTGATGAATGTAAGTTTGCGGGTGAAGTTGACTTTAGCGAATCCATATTTAATAAAATTGTTTCTTTTAAGAACTCTTCCTTCCATGGCAAAACTTTGTTTATAAACACTGTATTTAAAAGCACTTTGGAGTTCTTTAATAATGTAATCAAGCCCAATATAAAAGGCGAAGTCAGCTTCAAAGTAGATAAAGCCATTGAGGAAAGTGATGTTTTCAGCGGTCTTCAATTCAACAATGTTAAGTTTGGAACTGAGACATCTTTCTTTGGTAGGGACTTTGGTCTTGTTGGCTTTCTTAAAAATACAGAGTTTGGAGATTTGTTTTGGATGACAAAATCTTCATTCGGAGAGAAGTTTGAAATGACAAACCTTAACTTCACAGGAGCAAAAAGAACCGAGTTTCTAAAATGCTTGGAAATATTCAAGAATTCGCTCAAACGCTCTTCTTTTGACTTATATGCTGATGAAGTAAACAAATACGAAGAGCTTATGAGAAGTAAGGTTTCACAACCCGTTATAAATATTCATAATATGCCGATTCCTGAAATACCTGTCAAAGAAGGTGATTACAATCTATATACGACTGAAGAAGCGGCCACGATTCTCCATGTAAAACAAAATACTTTGGAAAGATGGCGTTGTGAAAGAAAAGGCCCAAAAGCAACCAAAATAGGCCGCAAAGTTTTTTATAAGAAATGTGATTTAGATGAATATATAAACAAATATAAATAAATGGCGTCAGCGGCGGGACTTGAACCCACTACCCCTGGTTTAGGAAACCAGTGCTCTATCCGGATGAGCTACGCTGACTACCTAGCCTTTGATTATAATTAAAAAAAATAAAAAGCAAGTTAAAATTATATATTTTTAAGCCATCTTTTGCTCTTTGTTTTAATTGGTCAAATGTTATAAACTTCGGCATATTCCATATATAGGAATAAGAAAAAACTATCGTTATTATCTCCATCTAGGTATTACATAACAAATAGGATAAAGAAAGTAATTATTTCAACAATTAAACAGATATTCTTATTGAAAAATCAACCTTTTTACTTTAGGCTTTGAGGCATTAGAAATATACCAATAAAGTCTAGAGGAATTTGGGATGTCTATAAACGGAAATATCAATCAAAAAGCAAATTTAATCTGGTCAATAGCCGATGTTTTGACCGGAACATATAAACCTCATGAATATGGCGAAGTTATTTTGCCTATGATGGTTATTAAGCGTTTTGATTGTATTTTGGAAGATACTAAGGACGCTGTATTGAAAAAATTGCCTGAAGTTAGCAATTTGCCGATGAAAGATATCTTTCTAAAAAAGGCAAGCGGACATCCGTTTTACAATACAAGTAAATTTAATTTCAAACGATTATTAGACGCTCCTGACAGTATTGAAATCAATTTCCGTTCATATTTGAATGATTTTTCCGATAATGTAAAAGATATTTTAGAGCATTTTGAATTTGAACGCCATATTGAAAGATTAGCTTCACATGACTTACTTTATATGGTTATAAAAAAGTTTAGCACTCCTGACGCTGATTTACACCCCTCAAAAATTAGCAACTTGGAAATGGGATATATTTTTGAAGAAATTATTCGCCGCTTTTCAGAAGCTCATAACGAAGATGCTGGACAACACTATACCCCAAGAGAAGTCATAGAACTCATGGTTAATATACTTTTCAATAATGATAATAGCATATTGACCGGAAATGTTGCAAAAACACTATATGACCCAACCGTAGGAACGGGCGGAATGCTTTCCGTTGCGGAAGAATATCTTTCAAGACTAAACAAAAATGCAAAGCTTATTTGTTATGGACAAGAGATAAATGACCAAACCTTTGCTATTTGCAAAGGAGATATGCTCATTAAAGGAAATGATGCAAACAACATTAAATGCGGCAATACATTATCTGATGACCAATTTGCAGATGATAAGTTTGATTATATATTATCGAATCCGCCTTTTGGTAGAGAATGGAAAAATGATAAAAACGCCGTGGAAAAAGAAGCAAAATTGGGGTTTGCTGGGCGTTTTGGTGCCGGATTACCGCCTATTAGCGATGGACAAATGCTCTTTTTGCAAACAGCAATCCACAAAATGAGACCGGAAGGTTCAAAAGTTGCTATTATTCAAAATGGTTCTCCGTTATTTAGTGGTGATGCCGGAAGCGGACAATCAGAAATACGCAAATATATATTGGAAAACGATTTGTTAGAAGCTATCGTTGCTCTACCTAATGATTTGTTTTATAATACCGGCATTGCAACCTATATTTGGGTATTTAACAACAAAAAGCCTGTGGAAAGAAAAGGCAAGGTTCAACTTATAAATGCCAATGGATTATATGAAAAACGCCGTAAATCATTAGGAAATAAGAGAAACGACATTCCGCAAAAGTATATAGATAAAATCACACAAATTTATGGAGATTTCAAAGAAAATGAAATCAGCAAGATTTTTAATAACGAAGACTTTGGTTATGCAAAGATTGTAGTTGAACGTCCGCAAAGGGATGAAAATGGCGAAATTATCTTGAAAAAAGGTAAGCCTGTAGCGGATTCTGAATTAAGAGATACAGAAAACGTGCCTTTAACAGAAGATATTCACGAATATTTTCAGCGAGAAGTTATTCCTTTTGTTCCGGATGCATGGATAGATGAAAGCAAAACTAAAATTGGCTATGAAATTCCATTTACAAGATATTTTTACAAATATGTTCCACCTCGCCCATCTGATGAGGTTTTGTCAGAAATTATGACTTTACAAAAAGATTTGGAACAAACCTTGAAAGGATTGTTTTAAGATGAGTGAAGCAACAGAAAACCATACAATTACAAATATTGGAGCTGGAATAGCCAAAGCTGTTATGAACTCGAATCCAATAACCGGTTTTGTTCAAACCATATATGATGAGTATGCATCAAGACAATGGCAGCAGAGAAGAGAAAAATGGGAAGAAGTTTTTGAGGAAAAACTTAAGGATATTCAAAACGATGTTGATTTTATAAAGATAAATTCTATTCCAAATTTTGCTCAAATACTAGCCAATGCCACACAGGGAGCTATGTCTGATATAGAAGAAGATAAAGTGGGGTTGTATGCTAATGCGGTTATCAATTCTATCAAAAACGAAAATATTGATAATACTAAAACGCATATCTTTTTAAATATACTAAAGGAATTGTCTTATTTACATTTACAAGTTTTAAAAGAAATCCAAAGTTTTGTTCCTTCTTCATCTTTTGAAATGAATCAATTTGAGATATCAGACCCTAAAAGTAGTTTATTAAAACAAATAAATCAAAAATTTAACAATAATTCTCTTATACCTATTATAATAAAAAATTTATTTGAAAAGAATTTAATTGAAGTAGAACGCAATATTGAAATGGAAATACGAGGAAAAGTTAGGAAAGAAGAATATTTGCCTCAAAGTTTGTCTCCATTAGGTCAAGAATTTATTCAATTCATTGCAGAACAGGAGAAATAATATGAGGCATAAAAAATCAGAGCATAATGAAACACAAACATCAAGAGAAAGATTTGTATTTCATATAGATACAACAAAGCCCGAAATTACACTACAAGATTTTATAGATATCTCAAAGTCTTTAGAAGTAACTTGTAAATCAGTTTCTGCATTAGTTTTTGATAATGCTCCATGCCAAATTATAATAGAAACTCCTGATGATGGTTCTTTAAAGCTCATATACACAATAGCAGTTATGTTTGGAGCTGCTTTAATTCCTGATATTACTAATGGAATATTGGAAGAATACACAAATCATGATGTTAAATATTATGCAGGAAAGGCTAGCAGAGCTTTTACAGATTGTGTTAGTGGCATTTATTCTGCATCAATGGATAAACTAAAAAAAACATTAAGAGAGCTTCCTGAAGAAAACAAGGATAAATTTGAGAGAATAATAAAAGCTCAAAATGATTTTTACGGAACATTAAATAAAACTAAAGAATTTAAAGGTGTTGGATTTTCTGATGACTATAACTTTCCTGTATCTAGAAAAGAGTTTTCCATTCATACAACAAATGATATAGAAAGAATTTTACCAACAGAACAAGCTCTTAAACATCTCGTCATTTACAAATCATTGAATGTTAATGAGGACGGAAAATGGGAGTTTAAAGATAAAGCAGATGGTAGCCATTTTTCAGCTAATATTGAAGATGAGTTCTTTAAAAAACAGTTTCTAAATGGTAAGAATCCGTTAAAAAAGACAAAAAAAGATGATGAAATTATAGCTTTAGTGGAATATGAAAAAAAGATAAAGAACGGTTCAGCTATAGAACAAAACAGAGTTATCAAAGAGATTTATACATTTAATAATAAAGAATTAAGAAAAACTCCGGAAAATTTAATTATGAATCTAATGAAAAAGAAAGAAGATAAGCAAGGGGATTTGTTTGATGACTAGGGCGATGAAAGATAGCGGAATTGAATGGATTGGTCAAATTCCTGAAAATTGGATATTAACAAAAATAAAATATAATAATTTAATATATACAGGGAATAGCATTAGTGATAATGAAAAAGATAATTATCAATATCAAGATAATTCTGTTCCTTATATTTCTACAAAAGATATTGATGCAACTACAAATAGTATTACATATGATACAGGAATGTTTATTTCTTGTATGGATAAAAATTTTAAAATAGCCCCTAAAAATTCATCTTTGTTATGCATAGAAGGTGGAAGTGCTGGAAAAAAAATTGGTTTTACAGAGCGAGATGTTTGTTTTGTGAATAAATTGTGTTGTTTCCAGTCGTTAAAAAAATGTTTATCTAAATATATATATTATTCGTTGCAAAGTAGTTCGTTTTTAACTGACTTTTTTTTGAGTATGAGTGGCTTAATAGGAGGAGTTTCGACCAAACAAATCAAGAACATATTTCTTCCCATCCCTCCTCTTTCTGAACAGCAAAAAATAGCGGATTATTTGGATAAAAGATGTGAGAAGATTGATACTGCAATAGACAATCAAAAGCAAATCATAGAAAATCTCAAAGAATATAAACAATCTTTGATTACAGAAACCGTAACCAAAGGTCTGAACCCAAATGTAAAATTGAAAGATAGTGGAATTGAATGGATTGGCTCAATCCCCGAACATTGGGAAATAAAGAAACTTAAATACCTATTTAAAATTAAAAAAAATATTGCAGGGAAAGAAGGGTTTGATATTTTATCTGTAACTCAATCTGGAATTAAAATTAAGGATATATCAACAAATGAAGGGCAAATAGCACAAGACTATTCGAAATATCAAATAGTAAATATAGATGATTTTATTATGAATCATATGGATTTATTAACAGGTTATGTTGATTGCTCCCATTTTAATGGAGTTACTAGTCCAGATTATAGAGTCTTTTGCCAAATAGAGCCCACCACAAATTCTAATCTTTATTATAATTATATCTTTCAACAATGTTACAAAAATAAAATATTTTATGGATTGGGGCAAGGCGTTTCAGGTTTAGGTCGCTGGAGACTTCCTTCTGATATGTTTTTAAATTTTACATTACCTCAGCCTCCTCTTTCTGAGCAGAAAGAAATTACTGAGTATCTAGATAAGAAATGTAACCAAATAGATGAAGCAATAAAACAAAAAGAAGAAACTATTAGTAAATTGGAAGAATATAAAAAATCCTTAATTTTTGAATGCGTAACCGGTAAAAAAGAGGTGGCCTAGTATGACATGGTCTGATTTCTTTTCATCTCAAACCTTTGGTGTTATTATCGGTGCTGTTTTAACAGCAGGATTTACTTGGTTTATAGAATATTTAAGAGCTAAAAGAGAAGAAAAATTATATCTAAAAAGAAAAAGAGAAGAAGTATATCTTAAATTATTAGATTTATTAAGTGAATATACGGAACTCCATAGAGACAACAAGACTCCTAATGATATTGAAATAAAGGACTTTTGGGAAAAACATAAAAAATTACGCCCAGAAGTAAAAGTATATGCATCTCAACATATAGAAGAATGGTTTTCAGAATCTCTAAAAGAGGCATTTTACGGAATTACAGAAGGTCAAGTTAATAGCTTAGCAAAAGAAATTCGTAAAGAACTCGGTATAAAGGATTAAGCTATGGAGTGGTCTCAGCTTATTATATCTGCATTATCTGGTATTTTAGGAGCTGCTGTTGGCGGTTTTGCAACTTATAAAACTACAACAAAGCAATTCAAATTTATGACAAAACAAGAGTTGCAGAAACAAAGAAGAGATGATGAACTTTATCTAAAAAGAAAAAGGGAAGAAGTTTATGTAAAGCTATACGATTTTCTAATGAGATTGGAAAAAGATATTCGTATCAGAAAAAATACTTATATGAGCGAAGAAACCAAAAATTATTATAATAATTTAGAAATGCAAACAATTTGGGCTTCAAATAAAGTTTCAGACAAATTTTATGATTTATGTGAAGCTTTGTGCCAAAGTGCAAATGACTATAAAAAGGATGTTAATGAAGCCCATAACAAAAATAATAAGAAAATATTAGCCTTTAAGGATTATATTCGTAAAGAGTTGAGCATAAAAGATTAGGAGAACGCCAATGGCTGAAGATAACTTAAAAGAAATAAATTTAGAAGAAGCAATTGAGCATTCTCTTATTACCCAAGGAGGATACCAAAAAGGTAATCCAGCCAATTTTGACCGAAAATTGGCTCTTGATACTGAAACTTTGCTTAATTTTATTAAAACAACTCAGCCTAAGGCTTGGAAACGCTATCAAACTCATTATCCTGTTAATCCGGAAGAATGTTTTATTTCTAACTTATGTAAGGCAATAAAGGATAACGGTTTGCTCAAATGTTTGAGAAAACCTTTCCAAGACCGAGGTGTAAAGTTTTATCTATGTTATTTTAAGCCGGAAAGCCATATCAACCAAGAGGCCGTTGATTTATATAATCAAAATATTCTACATTGCACTCGCCAATTGCACTATTCTTTATCTAATGAAAATAGTATAGATATTGTTTTGTTCTTAAATGGTATTCCGTTAGTTTCTATGGAATTAAAAAATCAATTTACCGGACAAGATTACAGCAATGCAATTTCTCAATATAAATTTGACAGAGCCGGAAAAGATGCCATTTTTGAATTCAAGAATAGAGTATTGGTTCATTTTGCCGTAGATTTGTATAATGTTTATATGACAACCAGATTACAGGGAGACAGCACTTATTTTCTACCTTTTAACCAAGGTTCAAATGGAGCCGGCAATGTTGGAGGTAAAGGAAATCCTGTTAATCCGAATGGGTTTGCAACATCTTATCTTTGGGAAAAAGTTCTTGCTAAAGATAGTTTTATGGAAATTGTGCAAAAATATCTGCATTTGCAAGTTATAAAAGATAAAAAAGGTGTCAAAACCAAAGAAATTATGATTTTTCCAAGATATCATCAGTTAGATGTTGTTACCAAACTATTAGCTGATGTAAAGACAAATGGAGTAGGAAAAAATTATTTAATTCAACACTCGGCTGGTTCAGGAAAATCTAACTCTATTGCTTGGCTGGCTCATCAATTGGCCGGACTTCACAACAACCATGATGAAAATATCTTTAATTCTATTATTGTTTTAACCGACAGAAGAGTTTTAGATGCTCAGTTACAAGATACAATCTATCAATTTGACCATGTAGCAGGTGTGGTTAAAAAAGTGAAAAATGGTTCAAAAGAGCTCTTAGATGCCATCAATAGTGATACCAAAATCATTATTTCTACATTGCAAAAGTTTCCGTTGATATACAAAGACATTGCTTCAGATAATAAAAACTTTGCCATTATTGTTGATGAAGCCCATTCTTCACAATCAGGCAAAGATGCCGGAACAGTAATTAAAGGCTTAGCAAATTTAGAAGAAACTTTAAAAGAATATGCCGATATTGAAGGTAAAAAAGAGCTTTCAAAAGAAGATAGTGAAGATTTACTGATTAAGACATTGGCTGCACAAGGAAATCATAAAAATTTATCCTTTTTTGCTTTTACGGCAACCCCAAAAGCAAAAACTTTGAATAGATTTGGAGAAAGACAACCAGACGGAACATTTAAACCTTTTCATATCTATTCAATGCAACAAGCTATTGAAGAGGGTTTTATTTTAGATGTTTTGCAAAATTATACGACATATAAGACTTATTACAAACTAATCAAAAAAGTGGCTGATGATCCTGAACTGGAAACATCTAAAGGAGCAAAAGCAATTTCTCGTTTTGAAACATTGCATCCTCATAATATTGCCCAAAAGACAGCCATTATGGTTGAGCATTTTAACGAAATTACCAAAAATAAAATTGGCGGAAAAGCTAAGGCAATGGTAGTAACACCGTCTAGATTGCATGCTGTTCGCTATTTACAAGAATTTAGAAAATATATTGCAGACCATGATTATAAAGATATAAATGTCTTAGTTGCCTTTTCTGGAGACTTAACAGATAATGGTATTACTTATTCTGAAACAAAATTA
>ERZ779932.1315-NODE-1315-length-10725-cov-1.885942_pt1 | contig 10725 bp, 9 predicted proteins | sample MGYA00511064_ERZ779932 | MGnify/ENA primary metagenome ERZ779932 (study PRJEB29588, sample SAMEA1966821) | human gut metagenome | biome: human gut; feature: human-associated habitat; material: faeces | place: Denmark | collected 2008/2010 ...
TTTATGGTCTCCAACCCCGCCGAGCATCGGACATGCTTTGGCAGGGGCAACGGTCATCGTCAATCTGTCAGCATCAAATGAAATTGCCGGTAAGGACAGTTACCGCAGAGAACTCGTGGCTGGTCAATCGGCCCGTCTGTTGTCGGCCTATATCTATGCTTCCGCAGGAGAGGGAGAATCCACCCAGGATCTGGTATTCGGAGGACATGACCTGATCGCGGAGAATGGTACGCTGCTTGTACAGTCATCCCGATTCTCTTCCGGAATTGTATATGCGGATCTGGATGTGCTTCGAATTGTGAATGAACGCAGAAGAATGGGAACGTTCGGACAGAAGCCGGAGAAAGAGTACCGCGTGGTCCCTTTTTCCGTAAAGCTTGCGCAGACCCGTTTGGATCGTAAATTTGCCGCACATCCTTTTGTGCCGGAGGATCCTGCACTTCGAAACAGACGGTGCGAGGATATTTTGTCCATTCAGGCATACGGACTGAAGAAACGGTATGCGCATACCGGATTAAAAACGGCGGTCCTCGGAATCTCCGGAGGATTGGATTCCACATTGGCACTGCTAGTGACGGTACGTACCTTTGACCTGCTGCAACTTTCCAGAAAAGGAATTATAGCAGTGACCATGCCCTGCTTCGGAACAACGGACCGGACGTATGAAAATGCCTGCCTGTTGGCGAAGACTCTGGGTGTAACCCTGCGGGAAGTGGATATCAGAGAATCTGTGACCAGACATTTTGCCGATATCGGGCAGGATATGGAATGCCATGATGTTACCTATGAAAACGGGCAGGCCAGGGAACGCACGCAGGTGCTGATGGACATCGCAAACAAGGAAAATGCACTGGTCATTGGTACGGGAGATATGTCGGAACTGGCACTGGGCTGGGCCACCTACAACGGAGACCATATGTCCATGTATGGCGTCAATGCCGGTGTACCCAAGACACTGGTGCGGCATCTGGTGGACTATTATGCGGATACCTGTGAAAGCAGGGAACTTACGGCAGTATTGAAGGATGTGCTGGATACCCCGGTCAGTCCGGAACTGCTCCCGCCGGTGGAAGGAAACATTGCACAGAAGACGGAAGATCTGGTAGGGCCTTACGAACTGCATGATTTCTTCTTATATTATATGCTTCGCTGCGGATATGCTCCGGATAAGATCTACAGGATTGCAAAAGATACATTTTCGGGAAGATACAGTGACGAAATCATTAAAAAATGGTTGATAAATTTCTACCGAAGATTCTTTGCCCAGCAATTTAAACGGTCCTGTCTGCCGGACGGCCCCAAGGTGGGAAGCGTGGCATTGTCACCCAGAGGTGATCTGCGGATGCCGTCCGATGCCTGTGCCAGGATCTGGCTGGATCAATTGGAAGAAATATAAAAATATTGTTAAAATTTCGTCGAAATTCTTAATTTTCTGTTTTTAACTTGAAATGAAAAACGCAAAATCGTATATTATAGCTGTACCAATTATGGAGGATATGCGGAGGAATAAATATGACTAAGGCGGAGATTTTAAAGAAAGAAATTTTAAGACAGTATCGCAGTGTCAGACAGTTTGCAATGGAGATGAACATTCCATACAGTACACTGGTAACAGCTCTCGAGCGCGGTATTGAAGGGATGGCGTACGGAACAGTGATCAAAATGTGCGACAAGCTGAGCTTGAATCCTGTGGATTTTTCCTCTCTGGAGAGAGATGCATCTCTGGGGGCACAGCTTTTGGAAAATCGTGTTATGCAGAATTATGTGAAGCTGAATCAGACGGGACGTGATAAGATCCTGGAACTGATGGACGATTTTGTACAGATCGATAAGTACAAGGCCAAGGCGAAAAAAACAAAATAAAGACAAACAAAAACAGCTACTGCTTTGATCTGTGAAAGGATCAGCAGTAGCTGTTAAACATCATGCCGCTGTAAGCACTGGTGGTGTAGGGACTGATAAAATTGTGACCGGGATTTTTGTAGGCCACTATTTTTTTGTCTACATAATCCATAGGGTTCAGGGAGACCTGATCGCTCTTACGCAACAGGGAACTGCTGAAATCCTTCAATACGCTGAAAGATGATAGATCATTTCCCGCTGATGCCGCTGCCTGCTGTAATTTTTCATCATTGACAGAGAGAATACCGTCATCCTGCAGGTGCATTCCCATATTTTCCAGAGAAGTGCCGTAATGGGAAGCAATTGATGAAAATTCACGGACCAGCTGTCTGCTTCTGGACTGGGTCTCCAGATAAGAAGCTGCAGACCGGATGAAGCTATTGTAGCTGCCGATCAGCTGGTTGATATTGTCAGTAATGGATTCGGTGTCTGTCTTCAGACCAATATGCACCGGCTTATCTTCGGAACTTACGGCTTTGATCTGTACATCGAACAGCTTGCCAACCGTGAAATGGTTGGAGGAAGAAGAACGCTCTTCACCATTGATCAGGAAGCATGCATTGCCGGCAGGATGGCTGATATAATTCAACCCCATATTGCCTACGACACCGGAGGCTTTGCTGGTGTGATCGTCACTTACACGGAAATGATAAGCCTTGTTGGCCGGTACACCGGTAGCATCAGAGGTCAGCCGGAGCGCGTAACGGGAATCGGATTCTGCAACATTTGCCTGGATACCGATATCCGCATTGTTGATCAGCCTGGAGAGACGATCCATGATCTGGCGGTTCGTATCTCCTTCGTTGATATTGAACTGGAATTCATAGTTCATATCGTTGATAGAAATATCAAAGGAGTAGGTCGCAGGGGAAAGCGTGGTAGCCAGATCCGGGAGAAAATATCCCAGGTTCTCCTGCGGGGTGGCCAGTTCTTTTACCTCAAGATCAAATTCCGGAGAAGTACTTGTCAAAGTGTCGGAACCGATGTAGGCTGCTTCTGCTACTTCGGTGTCTGTGGAATAAGCACTTTTTTTACGGAACATGCTGTCCTGCTCCAGACCGCCGAGCTGTGCGATCGCGTTATGAAGCTCACGGGCATTTTCCTTCAGAGATACGGCATAGTGCTGTGTGTCCTTGTTGGTGGTCGGAAGATACCAGGGAGCATCTTTGTTCAGTTTTACAATGGAATTATATACGCTACGGAGTTCGCTTTTTTTATGTGTGTCATACTTCGTCAGCTGTCTGGGAGAATATGCCGCCAGATAGTTGTTGTATACCGTGTTGAGAACAGCACCCATAGATATCTCCTTTCTCCTCCGTGATCAAGGATATTTTATGAAAAAATACAGTCATCCACTTTTATGAGGCTATTATAGCATACATAATAAGAAGAAACAAGAAAAACAGCTGGATTTTCGGGAAAACAGTTGACGAAAGCCGAGGATTATGTTATAGTATCCAAGCGAGATGAGATTTAGGTCTTTTTTTTATGCTTAAATTTAGAGATCAGAAAACACGTGGAGGTAGAAAAATGCGTACAAAAATTACTTTAGCATGTACCGAGTGCAAGCAGCGTAACTACAATACTACCAAGGATAAGAAGACTCATCCTGATAGAATGGAAACCAAGAAGTATTGTAGATTCTGCAAAACACATACATTGCACAAAGAAACCAAATAATCAGCCGTTCTAGCATGGGAGGTCGAAATGGGAGATTCCGCAGAAAAACAGAAGCGCCCCAGTTTCTTCAAAGGCGCAAAAGCTGAATTTAAGAAAATTTCATGGCCGGACAGACAATCCACATTGAAGCAATCCGTAGCGGTTGTTGCAATTTCAGTTGTAGTTGGTGTGATTATTGCGGTGCTGGATTATTTTATTCAGTACGGCGTAAACTTCTTAACATCATTATAGAGCGAGGGTGATTGTATGGCAGAGGCAAAATGGTATGTAGTCCATACCTATTCAGGATATGAGAACAAGGTCAAAGCCAATATCGAGAAGACCATAGAGAACAACAAGAATCTGGCAGAACAGATTCTTGAAGTAAGAGTCCCTATGCAGGATGTGGTGGAACTGAAGGACGGAGCCCGCAAGACGGTATCCAAGAAGATGTTCCCCGGATACGTACTTCTTAATATGGAAATGAACGATGATACCTGGTATGTCGTTCGTAATACCCGTGGCGTGACCGGATTCGTAGGTCCCGGAAGTAAACCTGTACCTCTTACAGAAGCTGAGATGAAGCCTTTGGGCATTAAGACCGAGAATGTATCCATCGACTTTGGTGAAGGCGACAGCATTGCTGTTGTGGCCGGAGTATGGAAAGATACTGTCGGCGTGGTGCAGAAACTGGACTATGGCAAACAGACAGCTACGATCAATGTAGAACTGTTTGGAAGAGAGACCCCTGTGGAAATCAGCTTTGCAGAGGTCAGAAAGCTTTAAGAAAGCTTACAAAGATATTTTCTTCCGGAGATATTCGGAATAAAATATAAACTCTCGGATCCGCAAGGGCCTGAGAGAGGCAGCACAAAAGGAACGGCAACGTTCCAGTGGGAGCAGGAGGCAAGCAACAAGGCAGCCTGCGCCGAATTACCACATTATAGGAGGTGCCACAATGGCAAAGAAAGTAGAAGGATATATCAAGTTACAGATCCCTGCCGGCAAAGCAACACCGGCTCCCCCTGTTGGTCCTGCACTTGGACAGCACGGGGTGAACATCGTTGAATTTACAAAGCAGTTCAACGCAAGAACAGCAGACAAGGGAGATCTTATCATTCCCGTAGTTATTACTGTATATGCAGACAGAAGCTTTAGTTTCGTTACAAAGACTCCCCCTGCAGCAGTACTGTTAAAGAAAGCCTGCAACATTAAGTCCGGTTCCGGCGTTCCTAACAAGACCAAGGTAGCTACCATTTCCAAGGCTAAGCTTCAGGAGATCGCTGAGATGAAGATGCCGGATCTGAATGCAGCAAGCCTGGAAGCAGCTATGAGCATGATCGCTGGTACTGCACGCAGCATGGGTATTGTTGTTGAGGAGTAACTTATAAATATTTGGGAGGCAATCGACAATGAGATTGCCGCTGGAACCTAGGAGGTAAAATAATGAAACATGGTAAGAAATATACCGAAGCTGCCAAGCTGGTAGATCGCGCTACATTCTATGAGCCTAACGATGCTATCGCTCTGGTTAAGAAAACTGCAACTGCTAAATTCGATGAGACCATCGAGGTTCACATCAGAACCGGTTGTGACGGACGTCACGCTGAGCAGCAGATCCGTGGCGCAGTTGTACTGCCTAACGGAACCGGTAAGACTGTAAAAGTTCTGGTATTCGCAAAAGGCGATAAGATCAACGAGGCTGAAGCAGCAGGCGCTGATTATGTTGGCGGCGAAGAGCTGATCCCGAAGATCCAGAACGAAGGATGGCTGGACTTCGACGTTGTAGTAGCAACCCCTGATATGATGGGTGTTGTAGGTCGTCTGGGTAAGGTTCTCGGACCTAAGGGCTTAATGCCTAACCCTAAGGCTGGTACCGTAACCATGGATGTAACCAAGGCAGTTAACGATATCAAAGCCGGTAAGATTGAATACAGACTTGATAAGACCAACATCGTGCATGTTCCCGTTGGTAAGGCTTCTTTCTCTGAGGAAGCTCTGCAGGAGAACTTCAACGCACTTATGGACGCTATCGTAAAGGCTAAGCCCAGCGCATTAAAGGGTCAGTATCTGAGAAGCATCACTCTGACCAGCACCATGGGCCCCGGCGTTAAGGTTAGCGTAGCAAAGTTCTAATCTGATCTCTAATCTAATTAGATAACGAATGCAAAAGAGCCGCTTCACTGCTTACAGTGAGGCGGTTTTTGTAAAAAAACATTTTGCAAAAAAATACTAAATAATCCTTGACAAGCACAGTCTCCTATGCTATTCTATCTGAGGTTGTAAAACCATGCCGAAGACAGCAGGTGCAAGGGAGACCGAGCGTAAGTCCTGCCGAGGAGATAAGTATGATGATATCATCTCTCTGTGTCTTCACAGAGAGTTTTTTTTACTTTATAGGATTTTATCCTATAAAGCAAAACGCTCCGCGAGGATCGCACTGCGGCGAAGTGGAATATATCGCTAAAGCGATTCGCCGCAGGCGGAGAATCCTGCGAGCAGGATTCTATTTATATTCTTCTTATCGGCACAAAATCTATAAGGAGGTAAAGAAATGGCAAAAGTTGAATTAAAACAGCCTGTAGTAGAAGAGATTTCTGCTGGTATCAAAGATGCCCAGTCTGTAGTTCTGGTAGACTACCGTGGACTTACTGTTGAGCAGGATACCCAGTTACGTAAGAGCTTACGTGAGGCAGGAGTTAGCTACAAGGTTTACAAGAACACCATGATGAACTTCGCGTTCAAGGGTACACAGTTCGAAGGTCTGTCCGAGTATCTGGAAGGACCCAGCGCAATGGCTTACTCTACCGAGGATGCAACCGCTCCTGCAAGAGTACTGGCTCAGTTCGCTAAGACTGCTGATAAGCTTGAGATCAAGGCCGGTGTGGTAGAAGGTACTGTTTATGATGCTAAGGGTATGGCTGCAATCGCTAACATCCCTTCCAGAGACGTACTCATCTCCAAACTGCTTGGCAGCTTACAGAGTCCTATCACCAATTTTGCACGTGTTATGAATCAGCTGGCTGAAAAAGGCGGCGCAGCAGCTTGCGTAGCAGCAGCACCCGCAGAAGAAGCACCCGCAGCTGAATAATAATTGTAGCTAATTGACAATCAATCAAAATATTTCAAATGGAGGAAATTAAAATGGCTAAATTAACAGCACAGGAATTAATCGATGCTATCAAAGAGTTATCTGTATTAGAGTTAAATGATCTCGTAAAGGCTTGCGAGGAGGAGTTCGGCGTATCTGCAGCAGCTGGCGTTGTTGTAGCAGCAGCTGAGAAGACTGAGTTCGACGTAGAGCTGACCGAGGTTGGCGCTGAGAAGGTTAAGGTTATCAAGGTTGTTCGTGAAGTAACCGGTCTGGGCCTGAAGGAAGCTAAGGACGTAGTTGACGGAGCTCCTAAGGTTGTTAAGGAAGGCGCTTCTAAGGAAGAGGCTGAGGACATCAAGAAGAAGCTTGAGGAAGTTGGCGCAAAGGTTACTCTGAAGTAATTTTTAACCAGTATATGACGGACCATGTGCCGGCACCTGCCGGTGCATGGTTCTTTCTTATTTATTATTTTCTAAATTATTCATTTTTTCAAAAATATTCAAAATATTTCCTTGACGTATTTCTAACATTGTGCTATTATGGATAGTGCACTATTGTGCGGTACCATGCTTATTTGTCATGCCAAAAAACTGGCGTTTATATATACTGCATTGTTGCCGACGCAAAATAGGCTTTAAATCTGAAAGAACGGGGTGAAATGTCAATGGAAAAGAACAGAATACGTCCGATTGCCGGTACCAAGGTTATGCGTATGAGTTATTCAAGACAAAAAGAGGTTTTAGAGATGCCCAACCTGATCGAGGTCCAGAAGGACTCTTATCAGTGGTTTTTAGACGAAGGCTTGAAGGAAGTCTTTGACGACATCTCTCCGATCGCTGACTACAGCGGTTCCTTGAGTCTGGAATTTGTGGATTTTGAACTCTGCAAAGACGACGTGAAGTATTCTATCGAAGAGTGTAAAGAGAGAGATGCTACATTCGCAGCACCTCTTAAGGTTAAGGTTCGCCTTTATAACAAGGAGAAGGAAGAGATCAGTGAGCATGAGATTTTCATGGGCGATCTTCCGCTGATGACTGAGACCGGTACTTTTGTGATCAACGGCGCGGAACGTGTTATCGTCAGCCAGTTGGTTCGTTCTCCCGGCATCTACTACGGAATCGGACATGATAAGATCGGTAAGAAGCTGTTCACCTGTACCGTGATCCCGAACCGTGGAGCATGGCTGGAGTACGAGACGGATTCCAACGATGTCTTCTATGTACGCGTGGACAGAACCCGTAAGGTTCCCATCACTGTATTGATCCGTGCACTGGGCATCGGTACCAATGACGAGATCCGCGAACTCTTCGGTGACGAACCTAAGATCGAGGCAAGCTTTACCAAGGACACTGCTGAGAATTATCAGGAGGGTCTGTTAGAGTTATATAAAAAGATCCGTCCCGGTGAGCCTTTAAGTGTTGAAAGTGCAGAAAGCCTGATCAACGCTATGTTCTTCGACCCCAGAAGATATGATTTAGCCAAAGTCGGCAGATATAAATTTAATAAGAAGTTAGCTCTGAAGAATCGTATCCGTCATCAGATCCTGGCTGCAGATGTGGTAGATCCTTCCACCGGTGAAGTGATCGCATCCGCAGGAGACAAGGTGACCGCAGAGCTGGCAGATACCATTCAGAACAGTGCCGTTCCTTTCGTATATATTCAGACAGAGGAGAAGAACGTAAAGGTACTGTCGAACCTGATGGTAGATCTGACTCATTATGTAGATTGCAATCCCAGAGATTTCGGTATTCATGAGCTGGTATATTATCCGGTTCTGGCACAGATCCTGGAAGAGTTCGGCGATGATCCCGAGAAGCTGGCAGAAGCGATCAAGAAGAATGTACATGAACTGGTACCCAAGCATATTACCAAGGAAGATATTCTGGCTTCCATTAACTATAACATGCATCTGGAGTATGGTCTGGGCAATGATGACGATATCGATCATCTGGGCAACAGACGTATCCGTGCGGTAGGTGAACTGCTGCAGAACCAGTATCGTATCGGTCTGTCCAGAATGGAGAGAGTGGTACGCGAGCGTATGACCACACACGATGCTGAGGAAATCTCTCCCCAGTCTCTGATCAATATCAAACCCGTAACCGCAGCAGTGAAGGAATTCTTCGGATCTTCCCAGCTGTCTCAGTTTATGGATCAGAATAACCCTTTGGGTGAGCTGACCCACAAGAGACGTCTGTCTGCACTGGGCCCCGGCGGTCTGTCCAGAGACCGTGCCGGATTCGAGGTTCGAGATGTACATTATTCCCATTACGGAAGAATGTGCCCTATCGAGACTCCCGAAGGTCCTAACATCGGTCTGATCAACTCTCTTGCAAGTTATGCAAGAATTAATGAATATGGTTTCGTAGAGGCTCCTTATCGTAAGATCGACAAGTCCGATCCCAAGAACCCCCGCGTTACCGACGAAGTAGTCTATATGACTGCGGACGAAGAAGATAATTACCATGTAGCACAGGCGAACGAAGCACTGGATGCAGAAGGACATTTCGTGAGAAAATCTGTTTCCGGACGTTATCTGGATGAGACACAGGAATATCCCAGGGAAATGTTTGATTACATGGATGTATCACCGAGAATGGTATTCTCTGTGGCTACTGCACTGATTCCTTTCCTGCAGAACGACGATGCGAACCGTGCACTGATGGGATCCAACATGCAGCGTCAGGCCGTGCCTCTTCTGAGCACCGAAGCACCTGTAGTAGGTACCGGTATGGAAGAAAAGGCAGCAGTAGACTCCGGTGTCTGCGTGGTAGCCAAGAAAGCGGGAACCATCAGTTATGTATCTTCCAAGACTATCCGCATTGATTATGATGACGGTGAGAAGGAAGAGATCCATCTGACCAAATTCTCCCGCAGTAACCAGTCCAACTGCTACAATCAGAAGCCTATCGTATTCAAGGGCGATCATGTGGCACAGGGACAGGTCATTGCAGACGGTCCTTCCACTTCTCAGGGTGAGCTGGCACTGGGTAAGAACCCTCTGATCGGTTTCATGACCTGGGAAGGTTACAACTACGAGGATGCAGTTCTGTTAAGTGAGAGACTGGTACGTGATGATGTGTATACTTCCGTTCATATTGAGGAGTATGAGGCAGAAGCACGTGACACCAAGCTGGGACCGGAAGAGATCACCCGTGATGTACCCGGTGTCGGTGATGATGCACTGAAGGATCTGGATGACAGAGGTATCATTCGTATCGGTGCAGAGGTTCGTGCCGGTGATATCCTGGTGGGTAAAGTTACTCCTAAGGGAGAGACCGAACTGACTGCGGAAGAGAGATTGCTGCGTGCCATCTTCGGTGAGAAGGCAAGAGAAGTAAGAGATACCTCCTTAAAGGTACCTCATGGCGAATATGGTATTGTAGTGGATGCCAAGGTATTTACCCGTGAGAACAGCGATGAGCTGGCACCCGGAGTAAATCAGGCAGTCCGCATTTATATCGCACAGAAGAGAAAAATCTCCGTAGGCGATAAGATGGCAGGTCGTCATGGTAACAAGGGTGTCGTTTCCCGCGTGCTTCCTGTAGAAGATATGCCTTATCTGCCCAACGGACGTCCTCTGGACATCGTGCTGAATCCTCTGGGCGTGCCTTCCCGTATGAATATCGGACAGGTCCTGGAGATCCACCTTTCCCTGGCTGCCAAGGCACTGGGCTTCAATGTGGCAACCCCTGTCTTCGATGGCGCAAACGAGAAAGATATTATGGATACGTTGGATCTTGCCAACGATTATGTAAATCTTCCTTTCGACGATGCAGAGAGTGCAGAGTGGAAGGAAAAGGGTCAGGAGACTACTGCAGACGGTAAGCCCTGGTCCGGAGAGACCTTTACCAGCAAGCATGGTGAGGAGCTTCTCCCTGAAGTTATGCAGTATCTGTCCGAGAACAGAGACCACAGAGGTGTATGGAAGGGAGTTCCCATTTCCAGAGACGGTAAGGTACGTCTGCGTGACGGTAGAACCGGTGAATACTTCGATGGTCCCGTAACCATCGGACACATGCATTACCTGAAACTGCATCATCTGGTAGACGATAAGATCCACGCACGTT
>ERZ779932.1327-NODE-1327-length-10660-cov-1.837058_pt1 | contig 10660 bp, 9 predicted proteins | sample MGYA00511064_ERZ779932 | MGnify/ENA primary metagenome ERZ779932 (study PRJEB29588, sample SAMEA1966821) | human gut metagenome | biome: human gut; feature: human-associated habitat; material: faeces | place: Denmark | collected 2008/2010 ...
GTCGGACACGAGGAGCCATAATAATCTGAAATCTAGCAATAGATATTCAGATTATTTTTTATTAAATTTAAGTAATTCGACTATTTACAATAAAAAAATTATAAAGATTTGTTATATAATAAGTCTATTATGACAGAGGCGAGTGTTTATGAAGAAAATATTTGATATATGTAGAGCATCTTTTGAGACTAAAAGTTCTACAAGAATTATTGTTATGACTGTAGTGTAGATTCAACAAGAAATATATATATGAAACACGAAAACATTAAAAGACTATTTTACGTAGAAGTGTGAAATTACAGGGGATAAAAAAATAAAAAACAACCAGCCGAGTTTCGGCCGGTTGTCTGGGTTTTAGGAGCTAACATACATTAGCTCGGGTTCAAGGCTGTTACCACGTCAGCAATGCTGTCAAAAGTTTCTTTGTTGGTGAGCATCTTATGGATGGAGAAGCCAATATTCTCAGTTTCAACAAAAGATTTTGCGTCATCAATAGAGAAGCCTCTTTGGTCAAGCTGGCGAAGAAGATCACCATACTGCTTTATGGCATTAATTGCCCTGTTCAATGTTTGGACCCTCTTATCCTGCCGGATTGCGGCGGAATTTTGAATGTCCACATTGGGAGTTACAATCTGCTCAAAAGGTGTAACTTCAACAGAAGGCTGTTGCTTCTGCATAACCGGTTTAGAAATTGCTTTATCAGCAGGCTCGCCTTCAAGAATTTCTTTGTCCTGAATGTCATTACTGGAGTCATCCACAGTCTGTTTACCGTCAATATATTCAGGAAAATCTGTGGGGTTAAGTCCAGTAAATGGTGTATATCCGCCATTAGGCTTGTCATTGTTCTCATGATTGGAGACCGAATCGTTCAAATGCTGAAGCATATGCCCCAGTTCAGGAGCAAGATCAATGAGGAAACTGCGTGTGTAAGTGGAACATTTGATGTTATCAAATACACTTTTGATCTCTGCCTCATTGCTACTCAGCAGTTTCGAAGCATTATTGGAATCCATTCTACTGGCATTTATGTATGCAATGTACATGACAATAGGATGCCAAAATTTTTGAGAAATTGCATTAAGCTCATTTGAGCATTTAAGCAGAACAGATGGTTCAATTTTGCAGAAATCAGGGTGTTTCTCCTGATAGCCATTGAACATGAAAGTGACCAACTGAGGGATATCATATTTGGATATGAATTCTTTAGTTACATTATGCTTATTGTTTGTGAAACCCAAAATATTCAAAATTCTTTCGGTTTCTGCGGAAATGTCTTTTTTAGAAGACAAATCTACATTAAGCTTCAATAACATGTTGAAAACATCTTTAAAGTCAGATTTCCTCGTGGTTTCAATTGCCGGATAGTTCGACAAAAGGTATGCCAATGCATCCTGAAGAGCTTTGTCATTTACCTTACCGGTGCAGTATCTGTTGTAGTACTGATGTTATCAGTGTTTACAGAATCAACAGCTGGTGTTGCGTTAGTTTTTTTGGCAGTAGCTTTTTTTATTAATGCAGCCTGGTAAGCCTTCTTGTTGGTAGCGACGTTCTTTTTAGAGTTTTTCATATAAGTTCCTCCATTTTGAATAAACCCAAAAAATAGTATCGGACACTTATATTATACTACATTTTACATAATAGGTCAACGATTATAATTTTTGGGGATTTTTAAAAATCTATCTCCATCAACTTTTAAGTCAATCTATTTATAAGTGATATATATTTAAAGTGCCAGAAATCCTATTTTTCAATACTAAAATTCGTTTTTGTTGTGATTTCTTTTGTAAAACTTCCATCATAAATAATAGAGCCAGAAACGTCATCTTTTAAAGGAATAGCGATTTTTACGGTCGCAACATAATTTTCTCCAAGAATATTTTTGATATGAATTTTAAAGCTAATATTTCCAGAAATAGAAGTTAAATCAATACTTGCTCTTTTTAATAGAGAACCATTATAAACCAAAGGATTTTCAATATCTGAAACTAGATAATTGCTTTTGATTAAATTTATATATTCTAATGTAATAGGATTCGATGCGTCAGAATATATTTGTGGTTTTGAGTAATCTAATGTTTCTGCTGATGAAATGTCATATGAATTATTTATACTATTAGATAAATCTGTATTTAAACTTGTTGTTTCAACATTATCATTGGCATCAGTTATTTCTGTGCTTATAGTATTGTTTATTATATTAGATTTTGAATCTACTTTTGTAGGCTCTAAAACTTGATAATTTAATCTATCTGTAATTAAATTTTCTGTTTCTAAGTTAAATTTTCCAAATTCAAATAGATTTTTGTAGTGAAGATTAGGAGTTCCAACATTTAAAGAATCAAATTTTACATTATCTATATACAACTCTTTAATAGTGTTTTGACCTTTATTATTAGCATTACCAGAAATATATAGTGCAATATCTGTAAATTGGTAAACATTTAAATTCCACATTGACTTTTTCGTTTCATTGTTTGTCGCATTTGCAGAGCTGTATAAATAAATTTTATCAATAGAAAATGTTTGCTTAGAATTTAAAGAAGCCATGTCTGCAATAGTATTTTCTAAGGCTACTTTTCTTTGTGCATCTGTATAATTGATTTTTATTAAAACTGAAAGAAGTATAACAAGTAGCATAAAAACAATAAATTTTAAAATTTTTTTACTTTTCTTAGGTGATGAATTTTTCATATAATTTCCTTACATAAAAATATTTAGGTTTTAAGATTTACCCATAAACTAGTATTAATATTATAATTGGAAAATAGAAAAAATGCAATAAAATATTTGGCAAATTTGTCGTATTTTGATTGTGAAATTGTAGTGAAAGATTAAAAAAAGTATTGCAATGTTATTCTGTTTATGATAGTATAATAGCAGAAACGAAACATTCCCTACGTGGTACGTGTAGAAAGGAATTTTAGAACCAACAAATTCTAAAAGGGAGTCCGCCTTTAAATGTGGCGTGTAGGCTTAGGTTATAAACTTAAGAAACCCAGGAACATTTAACAAGACACCCACCTGCTTGGTTGCAGGTCCTTAAAATTTCATTCGGCTTACGGCTAATGTGGGGCGATTTCTATAGTAAATTTAAAGCATCACTTAATTCGAGTGGTGCTTTTGTTTGGTGCGCAGCATGGGCAGCAACTTACAACGCTGTCAACTTATAGCAACATATATAAGAGTTGCTATAAGTGCTTTACAAGAAAAAGAAAAATGAAATTTACAGATTATGTATGGTACCAAATAATGCAGAAGGGAAAACTACAAGCTGAATATAAATATTTAATCTGGATGGCTAAAGAATAAATATATTGATAGTATGCAAACTAAATATTGTTGCATTTTGGGGTAAGTGGGTATGTGTTAAAAATAAAATGAAACTATCAGCTTAAAAAATTATGTTGATTACAAACACATAAAATATCTTTAAGTTGACAGTATTTCGGTGGCGTGAGAGGACACTGGATAAAAAAATTGACAATTATAGTAATAGAGAGTATAATATGTAACATTGTTTATAAATTCAATGTAGAAACAATTGTGTCTACACGAAAACAAGGAGGATTTTTGTATGTTTCAAGAACTGAATGAAAAAGCAATTAAAGGTTTGACAATAGTTGTAATGTTGCTATGTGTGAGTTATCTAATTTTTTTTTACAAAACACGGTTTTGGAACAATACTTTTATTGGAACAGTTGACTGTTCTTACTGTACTGTTGACGAGGCAGTAGAAAAAGTAAAACAGGGAACTAAAGCAATAAAATGTAATTTTTATTTTGATAATGACATGGTAGAACACCCAACTTATGATGAGATTGGATTAGTGCTTGAACCGAAAGATTTTAAAGAATTATTAAAAAAACAGCATTCAAATTTTCTGAGCAATAGAAATTACAATATAAATTCTGTTTTACATTTTGATAGGAATATATTAAAACAATATTTTAAAGAGCTTCCAGAAATGAAAGCTGAAAATATGATTATTCCTCAAAATGCACGAATAGTGTGGAATGGAAAAAATTTTAATATTGAACCAGAAAAATTGGGAAGACAGATTGATATTGAAAAATCAGTCGATTTTGCTATAGCACAATTAAGCAATGGCGGAGGTGAAGTATATTTCACAATTATTACGGCGCATAAACCGGAGGTTACAACCGAAGATTTAGCAAGTAGAAAAGATTACTTAAATACCATTTTGAAGAGTTATCTCCGTTTTAAACTAAGTGATGGAAATGTGGTTATATTAAATCAAAATACCATAAAAACTTGGATAAAGGAAGATGAAAAATATGGCTACATTGTAGACGTAGAAAATGGAACTGATGAATTCATTAAGATGCTAGCTGAAAAAGTGGAAAGTGCAAATAAAAGGTCTCATTTAAATCAAAAACTAGATGAACAAGCTGAAAAAGAGGCTATCTACGAAGCTTTGGAACAAACTGGAACAGTAGATGTGGAAATGTTCTATATAAAGTGACAAAATACTAAAAATCCTATACAATGGGAGATAGACGTTATCTAAACGGACTATTTCCCATTGATTTAATTTTATATCTTTAAAATTGTAAGGATATATGCTAGAATATTAATGGAGATTTTAATTAGTATACTAAAATTGTAATTTAGGAAGGAAATTGTAATGGCTGGAATTACAGAAACAAAAAATAGACTACCAAATGAATTTGTAAATAATTTATATGAAATGTTTACACCAGGAATGGTAGATAATATTTTTAGAGGAATAGCGGAAAAGCGACTAACTACGCTAAGAGTAAATACTCTAAAATATGATATACAAAGTTTAATGAAATATTTTAAAGAAATAAATATTAAATTTGAAAGAGTATTATGGTATAATGATGCTTTGATTATAAAAAATGCGAATGAAAAAGACATTCAAAAGCTTGAAATATATCAAAAAGGATATATTTATTTGCAAAGTTTATCTAGTATGGTGCCACCTTTAGTATTAAATCCTAAAGAGGGAGAAAATGTACTTGATTTAACTGCAGCTCCAGGTAGCAAAACTACCCAAATAGCAAGCTTAATGAACGGAAAAGGTCATATTTTGGCAAATGAATTGGATAAGCTAAGATGTGAAAGACTAAAATACAATGTACAGAGTCAAGGAGCAGAAATTGTAGATGTAATAAATGGAAGAGGAGAAAAAATTGGAGATTTATATCCAGAGCAATTTGATAAAGTTTTACTAGATACACCATGTAGTGGAGAAGGAAGATTTACAATATATAATGTTCAAAGTTATAAAACATGGTCGCCAAAAACTGTTAATGATTTAACAAAAATGCAAAGAAAATTATTCAAGAGTGCATTTAATGCTTTAAAACCAAATGGAACGTTAGTATATTCTACTTGTACATTAAACAAACAAGAAAATGAGGAAATTCTGCAATGGGCACTAGATAATTTTAATGTAAAATTATTACCAATAAATATTGAAATAAAAGAAGCGCTTCATGCTTTTAATGAGGGAATGAGCAAAGATTTGAATAAAGCGATAAGAATATTGCCTTCGAAAAATATGGAGGGATTTTTTGTATCAAAGTTTATTAAAGGAGAATGAGGGTTAAAATCTAGACTATAGAAATTGCTTATTAGATTTTTAAATATAAATAAAAAAGAGAGGAAAGAAATAATATGAAAGACGAAATAATAGATTGCTTAGCTTATAATGGAAAAGTAAGTATAAAATGCATATCATCTAGAGAAATAGTGGAAAAAGCGAGAAAATTGCATGATTTAAGCCCAACAGCATCGGCTGCATTAGGAAGACTGCTTACAATAACTAGTATAATGGGTTATGAATTAAAAACAGAAGAAGCAAGCATAACTAATCAAATAAAAGGAAATGGACCAATAGGTATATTAACCGCAGTTGCAGACAGCAATGGAAATGTGAAAGGATATGTTGGTGATGGTAAGGTTGATTTACCATTAAGAAAATCAGATGGAAAATTAGATGTAGGTGGAGCAGTTGGAAAACAAGGAATGCTTTACATTATTAAAGACCTTGGAATTGGAAAGCCATATGTTGGAATGACTCCAATTGTTAGTGGTGAGATTGCCGAAGATTTTACAAATTATTTTGCAACTTCAGAACAAACACCTACTGTAATTGCTTTAGGCGTATTAGTAGATAAGAATGGAATAAAATCAGCAGGAGGATATAAACTTTCTCTAATGCCAGATGCTGGTGAGGAAGAAATATCTAAAATAGAAGAACAAATCAAAAATATAGAACCTGTAAGCAGAATGTTAGATGAAAATAAGACTCTAGAAGAGATTGCAAAAATAGTTACGGGTGATGAAAACCTAAAAGTGTTAGAAAGAACAGAACCTAAATTTGAATGTAATTGCTCAAGAGAAAAATGTGAAAAAGGATTAATTGCAATAGGTAAAAAAGAGCTTGAAGACATTATTAAGGAAGAAGAGAAGATACAAATAGAGTGCAATTTCTGCAATTCGAAATACGTATTTACAAGAGAAGAGTTGCAAGAGATTGTTGCAAAAATGTAAGGTTAAGTTTCTTAAATCGAAGAAAGAATGCGATTAAAAATGAAAAAATTATTAATAGATAGTAGAGTTAGAAAAGTAGAATATGAATATTTAAGTAAATATTTTGATGTGATAAAACTTCCATTATCTAATGATGTATATGAAGAAATTTCGGGACACAGCGATATTTTCTATTGTAAATTACAAAATAAAATAATATGTGCGCCAAATGCCCCGATAAGGGAAAAAGAATTTATTGTTGGTAAAAACTTAGTTGGAAGAACATATCCATATGACGTTTCATATAATGCTTGTCAAATTGGAGATTTTATAATTGGAAGCAAATATACAGATTCAATGATAAGTACTAACATAACTGTGAAACAAGGATATACAAAATGTTCAATATGTGTAACAAGCAAAAATTCGTGTATTACATCAGATAGAGGAATAGATAAAATATTGAAAGGAAATGGAATAAATTCTGATTTTATAGAAGAAAATAATATAAAATTATTAAAAAAAGATGGAAAATATTCAAATATGAAAGGATTTATTGGTGGAGCAAGTTTTGTATTTGACAATAAATTTGTCTTATTTGGAGACATAGAAAATTTAGAAAGCAAAGAAAAAATAATCGAACATTTGAAAAAATATGAGTTGGAATTAGTAGATTTTAAAGGATTAGAAGTAAATGACTATGGTGGTGCGATTATTTATTAATATTTTAAGAATATTCAAAAAATTAGTTGAAAAATATGGAATTTAGTATTAAAATATTTACGATGAAATTCTATAACAAAAGGAAAGGAAGAATTTTATATGAATAAGAAAATTTGTGTATCAATTATTATTGCACTAATTATGATTGTAACACTTGCAACAAGCGTGTTAGCTGCAAATGAAGATGTAACACTTGTGAAAGTAAAAGATAATGTATGTACAATTAAATTAGGCGAAGATGGAGAGGTTATAAAACAACTTATCTCTGTAGATAATGAAAAGAAGGAAGTAACATTGCAAATTGATGTAAAAAACCTAAAAAGCAAGGAAGAAGAAACTAAACCAACTGAAATGTTTTTGGTTGTAGATGATTCTAAGAGTATGTCAGATAATACTTTAACTAGTGGAAAAACTAGAAAAGAAGCGGTTTTTACAGCTGCAAAAACTTTGGCAGAACAAATATTAAAAGAACAACCTAGCACAAAAATAGGTGTTGTAAGCTTTTCTTCAAACTCTGAAATATCAAAAGAAGGAACATTAGAAGATGCAAAGCTCATAATTGAACCAAGTAACAAAATAGATGAAATTACATCAGCAATAGATAACATCCAAACTACTGGTGGCAGAACAAATATTGATGCCGGTTTACAAACAGCCAAGGCTCATTTTAGCACAGAAACAACATTAAACAAATATTTGATATTATTAACAGATGGAGTTCCAAATAACTCAGTTGGAACATCATTAACATATTCAGGAAATACTGCAAAAAATACAAAAGCAACATTAAAATCTATTCAAGATAGTGGAATAAACATAATAACTGTTATGACTGGTGTAAATTCAACATATCAACCAGATCCAGATGGAACTTCATCTGCAGAAGCGGCTGGAAAAACATATAAAGATTTAGCCGAAGAAATATTTGGAACTCAAGAAAGCCCAACATATGGCAAATTCTACTATGTATTGGATGAATCTGTTGAAAACACAATAACAAAGGACGTTTACCAAGACGTAAGTGTTGTAATTGAGAATGAAATAAAAGATATTACTGTAGTAGATTATTTTCCACTAAATATAGTAGAAAACTACGATTTTGAAATATTTGAAGAAGCAAATATTGGAACTGTAACACCAACTGTTGATACGAAAAATAACAGTATTACATGGAAAATAACTACACTAAAGGCAGGAGAGACAGCATCTTTTAAATACAAATTAAAATTAAAAGAAAAATTTAATGAAAAAATAATAAATGTTGAAACCCCAACAAATCAAAAAGTTGATGTGGAATATACAGGAACAGATGGTACAAATAAGAAGGCAACATCAGATGTAACACCATCAATAATGCTAAAAAAAGATGTCACTCCAGAACCAAAGCCAGAAGAACCTAAGGACAATTCTATTGCTCCAAATCCAATACCACAAACAGGAGATAACCTTGCATTTGTTGTACTTGGAATGGTTGTTTTAGCAGTTGGAATAGTAATATATATAAAGAAACGTTAATTAGTATACAAAGAGTTTAAAGAATCTAATTCATATTTTAAAACAAGACTGGAAATGTGCATTGAGTGGTCTGAAAGAGCCTCGACAAAACATGACGTATCGAGGCTTTATAAAATATGAATTAGTTTTTTATACAGAAAATTTACCGAAAATTTCAATTTTATAGAGAACTATAAAGGGTAAAGTAAAGACTGAAAATTTTCATATTTGCTCTAAGGTTACTAAATTTTTATTCTGAAAGTTCGTACTCGATGTTTAATAACCTATTATATTTTGCAATTCTATCTGTTCTGCATGGAGCCCCAGACTTTATTTGCCCTATATTTGTTGCAACTGCAATATCAGCAATTGTAGTATCTTCGGTTTCACCTGACCTGTGAGAAATAATTGCCTTATAGCCATTTGATTTTGCAAGTTCGATTGCATCAAGTGCCTCTGATAGAGTTCCTATTTGATTTGGCTTTATCAAAATGCAGTTGGCTATTCCTAAGTCGATGCCCTTCTTTAGCCTTGAAACATTAGTTACAAATAAATCATCTCCTACTAATTGAACCTTATTACCAAGTTTTTCGGTTAAAATTTTCCAACCATCCCAATCTTCTTCTGCAAGTCCATCTTCGATTGAAACTATTGGATAATTATTTGTAAGGTTATCTAAATAATCTATTATTTCATCTTTGGTTTTAAATTCGCCAGTTTTCCAGAATAGGTATCCATCTTTGCCTTGTTTTTTTGCTTCATCAAACATTTCGGTTGCCGCAACGTCTAAAGCTATTCCAATGTCTTGTTTTACTTTATAATTTGATTTCTCAATTGCTTTTACAATTAAGTCCAAAGCTTCTTCATGAGACTGCAAGTTAGGAGCAAAACCTCCTTCGTCGCCGACAGCTGTTGATAAATTTTTAGATTTTAATAATTTTTTTAAATTATGATAAACGGTGACGCCCATTTCAAGCTTTTCAGCAAAAGTTTTTCCACCAGATGGAACAATCATAAATTCTTGAATACTCAAATTATTATCTGAATGTTTTCCACCATTTAAAATATTCATCATAGGAGTAGGAAGAACATGAGCATTTACACCACCTATATACGAATAAAGAGGAGTACCAAGAGAATTACTGGCAGCTCTACAACAAGCTAAAGAAACTCCTAAAATTGCGTTTGCACCAAGGTTAGCCTTATTTGGTGTTTTGTCTAAGTCAATCAAGAAATTATCAATCTTTCGTTGATCATAAACATTCATTCCAAGCATTTTTTTAGCAATTTTTGAATTGACATTTTCGACTGCATCTAGAACTCCTTTACCTGAATATCTGTTTTCGTCTTGGTCGCGAAGCTCAACCGCCTCAAAACTTCCAGTTGATGCACCAGAAGGAACTATGGCTAAACCAGAAAAACCGCCTTCTGTTACAACTTCTACTTGAACTGTGGGATTTCCTCTAGAATCTAATACTTCTAAAGCATGAACACTTTGAATTCCTAAATAATCTTTCATTTTAAACATCCTTTCTGTTTTATGATATATATTATAAAATAAATTATAAACATTATAAATGACTAAGAATTTGGCTTTTTACAGCAGTTCTTTGATTTTCTATTTGCTTAATATAGCTTTCTTCTTCATTTTTTGCTTTATTTCTTTTTTCATATATTTTCTTGTTTTTTGTTATATATGTATATTGTGAATTTTTCTTCTCTTCTTTTGGCTTTTTTTCTTGAATATAGCTTTCCTGTGTTCTTTCCTTGTTATATTCAATAATATTTTTTATTGGTCTTTTATAAATAGACTCTTCATATGACTCTGTTATATTTAAGTCTAATACTTCACTATTAATATACTCATCAATTAGTTTTCTTTCTTTCCTTGTAAAACTTTCTATTGGAAGGTCCAAGATTT
>ERZ779932.1330-NODE-1330-length-10655-cov-1.957264_pt1 | contig 10655 bp, 9 predicted proteins | sample MGYA00511064_ERZ779932 | MGnify/ENA primary metagenome ERZ779932 (study PRJEB29588, sample SAMEA1966821) | human gut metagenome | biome: human gut; feature: human-associated habitat; material: faeces | place: Denmark | collected 2008/2010 ...
CATCGGTCAGCGGTTTGAATTTGGCGATAACCTCAGGCGACAGCCGTTTGTAGTCTTCGGGAATCATCGACACCTCAAATGCAGCGTTCCCTCCGCCTGCCGATGCCATACCGCCCGGCTCTCCTTTCCCGGCACTTTCCTTCGCCATCGGCGAAGCTCCCACCGGACTCCCGGCATCCTGCCATCCCGTGTTTCTGCGCTCTGTCCAGAAGTCCTTCAGTTTCCCGTGAAAGTCGCACCCCGCATAAAAGCAGCAGTACAATCCCGTATCGCGCGAAATGGCAAGATGTTTTTTCCCGCACTTGGGACACTCTGCTATATAATTCTTCCCCGCTCTTCTACGCTCGGGAAAATCACTCAAATAATAAAACGGCTTCATCCTCCGAAATTTTATAATTTATAACTCACAACTCCCCCCATTTTCCACTCAGCACGTTCCACTCCGCTCCCGCTCCCGGGCGGGGCGGTGCATTGTCCGGTATGTTCACCATCCCTTCCAGCGGGTCGTCGTAAAAGCGCAGGCCGCTTTCCTTATCCGTCCACTCAAACTCGCAGAGCGGGTGGTTGTTGCGCTGTTCGCTCCGCATGTCGGCAAGATTCTGTACCCGTTGCCGCCTTCCGGCATCCGTGGCATCTTTCAGCATCCACAGCCCGCCGGCGGATTTCAGCAGGTTGCTCAGCCAGCACAGCCGCCCTACATGGGTGGATTTCATAAAGCGTTCCTGACTTGCGAAGTAAGGCACCAGCAATTCGTTCACCAGGTACACCAGGTTGGCGCAGGCATCTTCGCGCGCCAGTCCCTCCTTCTGCTGGAAGCCGTCGATGAGCGGAGTGAAAATCCGCATCTTATCCATCGGATTTTTGTTGATGAGGTGAAAGAAATTACGTGCGGCTTCCAAACTTTTTTCCGCAGAAGAAATCCTTCCGGAGGATGTATTATTCTTATTATCCTGTATAGTATATATATTATATATATCCCCCTGCGGTAATTTTACCGGTAAAGTTACCGGTAAAGTTTCCGCAGAATCATCCGTTTTTTCTTTCTCTTTCCAAAGGTAGGAATAGAACGAACTCATCCCGTACACATTGTCGCCGGGTACGATGCCGAACGCTCCGCTCAGCCTGACCGCTTCCACCAGATACCGCGCGTTCTTAAACTTCAGCGCCTTGCTGATATCATAGAAATTCTCCACGGGATAAACCGCATCCTCGTTCATGTAGGCAGTCATCCCCAACATCAGTTCCAACAGCTTTGCAATGGTGGAATCCGTAATTTTCCGACTTTTCCACTGCCCTATGGTCTTTTGCAGCTCCCGTACGGAAAGAGTAGTTTTATGTGCTTTCATAGCATTTATATTTTAAATTGTTTTAAAAACTGTTGCAAAGGTATACCTTTGTACCCAAATTACCTGTACCCACTATGTAGGTACAGGAATCAAATATTTCTATTTTATTAACTAAAACAAATTTATTATGAAATCGAACAGATTTATTTCCGATCATCCGGAATTCGGTGCATTCCTCAAAAAAGAACTGGAACAGCTTGATATCCGAAGAGAGGCATTCCGTTCCACCTGTCACATGAAGCAAAACTATCTTGAGGACATAAAAAAGGGCTCCATAATTATGAGGTAGATAGCTACGAGATCATTCTGAGCGCATTTAAAGAGTTCACAACACCGGAAAACGCACAACGTATCTATCGGGAAGGGGTAAAGACTTTATTTCCTAAGCTGATTTTGTAAAAAAGATATTTATAGATATAAAAAATATTATATAATATATATATTGTTTTTTATATAGTTTATTCTTAACTTTGCGAACAATTTCTTGCAGCTATTGGCTTTGCCTATCCTACTTATTATGGGATAGGCAAAGGCGTAGCTTTTTCAAACCTTTCATATCAAATCAATAAACCTAAGCAAATATAATAATTATTTTTCAATATTTTTGTCATTATATACAGCTATCTTTTTACTCACGATCTATCTATATCTTTCTATATTTTTTTTAAGTCTTTGTGAAAAGTAAAATCACAAATAGAAGTTGTGTGATTTACCAATACAAATAAACATAATTAGCTGTTGCTTCTAAAAAAATGAACACTCACATTGTAATCATGGCAGGTGGCATCGGAAGCCGATTCTGGCCGATGAGTACACCTGAATATCCCAAACAGTTTATTGATGTAATGGGATGCGGCAAGTCACTGATACAACTTACCGTAGAGCGATTTGCACCACTATGCCCAATGGAAAACTTTTGGGTAGTGACCAGCGAGAAATATACGGATATTGTAAAAGAACAGCTGCCCGATTTGCCCGAATGCAACATCCTGGCAGAGCCGACTGCCCGCAATACGGCACCCTGCATTGCCTATGCCTGCTGGAAGATAAAGAAACAGCATCCGCAGGCAAATATTGTAGTAACTCCGTCGGATGCGCTGGTGATAAACACCAGTGAGTTTCAACGGATAATGCGCTGTGCACTCGATTTTACCGCCACAAACAGTTCCATTGTAACGATAGGCATCAAACCCAGCCGTCCGGAAACCGGATACGGCTACATACAGGCTGCGGAACAGATTAACGGTACTGAAATATACAAGGTAGACGCTTTCAAAGAAAAGCCGGATGTAGAAACAGCCAAAGAATACGTTGCCCACGGCAGCTACTTTTGGAATGCCGGCATTTTTGTGTGGAACGTAAATACCATAACCGATGTCATACGCAAGTTTACTCCGGACCTGGCTGCTATTATGGACGAAATGAGCCGGGATTTCTACACAGCACAAGAGGCTGGCACTGTAGAAAGACTCTTCCCCACCTGTGAAAAAATATCCATAGACTACGCTGTAATGGAGAAAGCGGAAAGCATCTATACACTGCCTGCCGAATTCGGCTGGAGTGATTTGGGCAGCTGGGGTTCGCTAAGAACCCTGCTGCCGCAGGACGAACACGGAAATGCAGGTGTGGGGAATGACATCAGCCTGCACAACTGCCACAACTGTATTGTGCACACTGCCGGAGAGAAACAAGTGGTAGTGGAAGGACTGGACGGCTATATCATTGCCGAACGGAACGGCGCACTGCTGGTATGTAGCTTAAAAGAAGAACAAAATATCAAACGTTTTACCCTAAAACAAAATTAGTTATGAAAAGAAATTCAAAAATGTTTCTGTTTATAGTCATGCTACTATTAACAGGAAGCAGCTGTTTTTTAATGACCAGCTGCCAAAAAGATTATGACGGTCAATTGGAAATCATCCGTAACCAACTGAAAGCGGGAGAAAACAGTTACACCGAACTTAAGGAGCAGATAACCAGTCTTGAAGAAAGGGTTACCACTATCGAAAAGCAAATAGAGGATTTACAGAACGGAAACAATGGGGGCGGTTGCGATGTCGATTGCGAAGCTCAGTTGAAAGAACTGAGAGAAGCATTGGAAACCGCCAAAGCCGAACTGCAAAACAAGATTAATGACTTGAACGATAAAATAAAAGAACTGCAAGAGCAGATAGATAACCTAACCGGCAATCAGGGCATTACCGACGAGGAACTGGCTGAAAAGCTGACAGAACTGGAAAACAAATTCCAGGGACTGCTTAATGAAGTGGAACAAAATTTGAGTAGCAAAATCGATAAATTGCAAAGTCAGATTGATAAATTGCAAAGTCAGATTGATAAATTGCAGGAACAGATCGATGAACTTGCTAATCGCATCAAAAAGATGGATATTATTCCAGACTTCAACAACCAAAGCGTTCTTCTGAAACAGGATGGCAGCAAGTATACCTTGAAAATCAATGTAAAAGTGATGCCTGCATCAGTAATAGATGAAATGATAGAACAGAAGGATGCCATTTCTATTGATAGTCGCAAAGTGACTCCCGTGACACGAAGTGCGGAAGCTGGTCCGGAGTTTACCGTAGAAAAAGTAGCAAAGTATGATGAAGCAACATTGACTGTAACAGCTTCTGCCACAGAAGTGGAAGGATTGCCGAGTTCTGTTGCCAAAGATTTAGCATGTCAGGTTGCTGTTGTATTTAACAAAAACGCAGAAAACGGAAACTGTAGTCAGAGCGGATACTGCGGAGTTCGCTTCTCTCCCAACGATGTTATGGACGGAAATAAAGATTATGACTTTTTCCAAGAGAATATTCCAGTAAATGTTGCTACCGGATCAGACTTAAGCGACTTTAACGATACGGATATCTATAAACGCAATATTCTTGCCGATATAGAGGACTTAGGAAATAATCTTGTGGAGATAATAGGCACACAACCGGTTTTGGAAGGTGAAGATGTAAAAGCCAGCCCGAAAGATGACGGAACAAAAAAGCTGAATGTAATATACTCTTATATAATGGCGTATGATAAAAATGGAACTGCGGTAAGCCACATGGACAGTCATATAGGAGTAACCACTGACGGAAAAATATTTATGAAACAACATCTGAATCCGGGTGTGAATGTTACTTCCATCGAAGGTTACAAAGTAGTAGTGCGACTGCAAGCCAGTGAAAACGGATATTTCTACGGAAAACCGGCATTCGTCTGCATTGAACTGTTAAAGAAATAACCGATCCAATCACTTAAAAAGTACAGTATTATGAAATTGTTACAGAATATAGCAGCCGCTTCATGCCTTATATTCTTATCCGGCATGAATGCTTCGGCTCAAGAAACAATAAAAGTGGATGATCCCTGGAAGGATTATCCCAGCAAAAAAACTTTGTACAATGATTACTCACAGTGGAGCATAGGTATTAACGGCGGTGTTCCGTTTTTTGCAGGAGACTTCCGTTCCGTAACCAAAGGTAACGGTTATTGGGGCGGAATGATAGGACTGCAAGGCGGATACCAGTTCAATCCGTTGTTCGGTATACGGCTGTCTGTGGACTATGTCTGGTGACAGCCCCGCCAACAAAGCCGGTTCGCGAGATTATGAAGACGACTTCATCCTCATGCCAAATGCGGAAACCTATTACAATGTAGATTTTCCGGAAGGAGCCAAATACTACAAAGAGCTGCGCAGTGACATCAGGATGTGGAACTTCGGACTGAATTTTGAAGTGAATATGTTTAACCTGTTCCGACGCAGCGATGGCAATCGCCGGTGGGCATTACTGGTAGCTCCGGGTATATACATGCAGAAATTCTCAACCGAAGTGGAAGAAAAAGGCAGTGGAAACCGGTTTGCAGATAAGCTGAGCAACAAAGTCAATTTGGGATTGGGCGGAGATGTAGCATTGCGTTACCGCATCAACAAACATTTGGACGCCCAGTTGAAAGGCGGCATGATGTGGATTAACAACAACAAATTTGACGGCATCAAAACTATCTGCAACTGCAAGAGAAATACGATGTTTACCGCACAAGTGGGTCTGGTATGGAAAATAGGTAATGGAAAGAGCGGAAAGAAAGACAACATCATGTACGCTCCGGGCTATCTGCCTATGTGGAAGCGCGCTACAAAGACCGTTACGAAAGTGGTGCACGATACTATCTACATCGAACAGAAAGTGCTTGAAAAATCTCCGGAAGTAGTGGTATGCAAAGGTTTCCCGAAAGACTTGCCCGCCGTATACTTTGAACGCGGAAAATGGAAACTGGATACGGACAAGTATGCACGCGAACTCTTCACCATTGCCAAAACACTGAAAGAGAATCCGGAAATACAGATTGACATCTGCGGCTATGCCGACCATACGGGCGGAGAAGACATAAAAAAAAAAGTGACGCTGAAACGTGCCGAAGCCTTGAAGAAGTTCCTCGTGAAAGTGGGTATAGAACCCGAAAGACTGCATACGTATGGTCTGGGCAAGGATATGACCATTGAAAAGGAACTGCGCTACACCGAAAAGGCACGCCGCGGCGAAGTGAAAGAAAAAGAATAGTCCTAACCTACTTTATAGGTAATTAAAATAGTCTGTGTCAGCAAAGTTTTATTTTATTCTTTGCTGACACAGTTTTATTTACGCCATTATTCTACATCATTATGTAAATAAAAAGTTGTTTTTTATTATTTTAGTTAGTAACTTTGCCACGCATTAGAACTTATCCATTTTACCTGTTCCACATAATTTCCAATGTGACAGGCAATAGCGTAGCATGCTCTACAAAGAACAACACTTCATATAAACATATTATTCTTTTATTTTATACAATTGAAGTAATTAATAACTACTTTGAAATAATGAAACATTTTTTTAGTCTAAGACCTTGGATATTGGCAGCGGTAGTTCTTGCTTCGGCAGGGACTACCGTTGCCGCACAAGGCAAAATGGAGGCCTATCCGGCCAATGAGAAATGGTTTGTAAGCGGTTCGGTAGGAGCCGGAGTATACGTAGGCGATTATGACATGCACACGAAATTCGGAAACCGCATTTCCATTACGGGCGACGTAAGCGGCGGTAAATGGATTACTCCCGTATTAGGCGCCAGATTGCAGATAAGCGGAATGCACGCTTCGGGCGAAGCCAAGAACGGAAGCAGCGAATCGTGGAATTTCATGATGTATCATGCCGACATCATGGTGGACGTGCTGAACTGGTGGTGCGGTGTGAACGAAGAACGTACATACAGCCTCATTCCGCTGGTGGGCGGCGGTGTGGCCAACCCGGACTGAATACCACCACAGGTGTGCTTACCGTAGGTGTACTGAACCGCTTTAAGGTATCGGAACATCTGGACATCAATATCGAGCTAAAAGGTAATCTCGTAGGGGACAAGCTGGACGGATGCGCCAGCGGAAAGAAAGGGGAAGGTGCAGCTGCACTGACTGCCGGACTGACCTACAACTTCTGATATACAGAATATAGAACTAAACATTGACAACTGATGACAAATAGGACAAAGGTACTGTTTCTGTTTCTGGCGATGCTGGGCGCGATAAGCGTCCGAGCATACGCCCAACAGAAAACCTCCGAAAAGATTTCGCCCAAAGAACGGTGGGCGTTTGAAACCAATGCAATGGACTGGCTGTTGCTGTTGCCGAATGCCAAAGTGGAATTTGACCTTTCAAGTTCTACCGACAACCGGTGGGTAGTGGGCATAGGCGCCAAATGGAACGGCAATGCCAAAATCAGTATGAACGAACGCATACAGATGAAAATCAACGATTACAGACTGGAAGTGAAAAGATATGCCAAACCTTCCTTTACCGTAAAGACGGGACAGTCCAAGATTCCCAAATTCTGGCGTACCTACTACTGGGGCTTCTATGCCGGATACAGCAAGTTTGCCGGAGCATGGGGAAAAGGCATCGCCGGCGATATGTTCCATGCCGGACTGACCGGCGGATGGCAGTTGCCCGTATACAAATGCAAACAGGGCGCAATAGACCTGGACCTGGGTCTGAGCGTGGGAGCAGCCTATGCCGAATATGACAAATATAAATATGAAGATAACCACCTGATACGTACAAAGAGCAGAGACAGGCATTTCCTGCCCTACCCCGTAGTGAGCGATATACGCGTAGGATTCGTGTACCGCTTCAGCTCTATCAGAAACAAGTACAGTCAAAGACAAAAATAAGAGATTCGTATGACAAAAGATTGTAAAAAGAAAAGTATATGGGCGAGGCTGATAGTGATAGCTGTACTGGCATGCACGGCAAGTAATGCGCAGGCACAGCTCATTGCCGGAAGAACAAACGCACTGCTTTGGGGAAACCTGACTCCGAACTTCTCGCTGGAACTGGTGACATCGAACCGGACCAGCGTTATGGCGGGAGTTTTCTACAGCCTTGACCAGAACCCGCTGGATTGCAGCATCAAAGGTGCGGAAGCGCAAGTGAGATACTGGGTGAGCGGACGGGCAATGGTGCAGAGCTTCATAGGCCTGGGCATACAGGGCATGAGGTATGACGCCACGTTCTCGGATACACACCACTTCGGCGATGCCGTAGGCCCGGGAATGGTGTACGGATATGTACTGCCGCTGGGCAAACGCTTCAACATAGAATTCAGCGCCGGAATATCACTGATGTGGTACAGGGAGAAACGCTACGAGAAGGGATTGCCCGAACCGGGAGACTACAACACCACCGGACACAAGGTGATGCCCATGGGACTGGGAATTTCGTGTACTTACATTTTTAAATAATACGGAGAATGATTACTGAAAGATTGAAAATATGGATCCTGCTTCTGGTTGTGGCGGGATGCGGTACCGGCACTGCCCTGGCGCAGAAAATGGTGAAGGTATCGGGTACCGTATATAACATTGCCGAAAACCGGAAAGTGCCTTTCTCGGACGTGACGGTGGATGTGTATGCCGCCAAGACCGTAGCCGTGGGCGAGGACATGAAGAAGATACTGGACAGCAACGACCAGGAAAAAACATTGCTGCTGGACCAGGAAGGGAAAACAACCACCGACGAGAACGGGTATTATGAAATACTGGTTCCGGACAACGGTGCGCTGATTTTCAAAGTGGGACTCTCGCCCTCGGTATTGAAGGAAGTGAGACATCAGATGAAAATAGATGTGAGCATCGACGAAGGAGTGATGCTGGAGAGTGTGACCGTAACCGCCATGCGGCTGGTTCTGAAACCGGAACCGAAAGCGCAGAAGATGATCGGAAACATGCTGATTCCGTACAATACCTTCAAACTGCCTCCTTACTTCGGCAACCGCTTCTCGCGACTGATTATACAGCCGTACGTACTGGACTGCGAAACGAACGACACGATAACCTTTGCACGCCCGTCCGTATACGACGGCAAGGAATATGCCCTGACGCAGGAACGCAAAATGGGCTATGACATGGACCGTGACCCGCTGCGTCCGTATATCAAAGCGGAGGCGCTGACTACAAGGGCCATGAACTTGGACTGGACGGATACCATCATCGTACCCGACCCCAACCGGAACTACAGTTGCTTTGCCATCGTGAACCTGGAAGATTACAGCGCATCGAACTCCAGAACGTACCAAATCAATACGTGCCAGACCAAACGCCCGATGAAGTTCCTGCAATACAACCTCTTCTCGGAGCAGATGGATCCGTTGCAGCACAAGGAAAGGGCGCAGATAGAGAAAAGAAATACATCGGACAAGATACAACTGTCTTTCCTCATCAACTCCGACCAACTGACGGACACGCCTGAAAACAAACAAAGCCTTGCCATGCTGAGAAACAAGCTGAAAGAGATAGCCGAATCTCCGGGTACGGTATTGAAGGAGTTTCACGTGGCAGGTACGGCTTTGTTTGTTTTCAGGCGTGCTTCTCCGGACGGCCATTACAGCAGTAACCTGAGCCTTGCCGAAAGACGTATGCGCAAGATTGAACAGGAGATTACCTCCATATTGCCCCAATATACCCTGGAACGCGTTTACCGCAACCCGCATGCCGAAGTGGCTCCGTGGGAAGAAGTGGTGAAACTGCTGGAACGTGACGGCAAAAGCACGGAAGCCGGCAAGGTGAAAGAAATTCTGGCAAAGCATAAGGATATCGGAGCGCAGGGCAGAGCGCTGAAACAACTCGACTGGTACTCTACCGTCATCGTGCCTTATCTGGACGAACTCCGCGTGGTGAATTATAACTGCCTCTACGAGATATACCGCGAACCGAATGACGAGGAAGTCATGGCACAATACAGGGAAAAAGGGCTGAAAGGCAGCTACACACGTTATGAGTACTGGAAGCTGTTCCAACTGATAACCGATGAAAAGGAACTGGAAGCTCTGTACCGCCGTGCCTACGAGGAATCACTGGAACAAAAGCATCCGTGGGCACTTGCCGGCAACAACCTGGCGGCTTCTTACCTGGAGAGGGATACCGTGGATACTTCCATACTGGAACCGCTGATAGACCTGAGCATCCACTCCACCGACTATTCGCGCATGAATGCCGACGGAAGCCGTACGGAAATCGTGAACCGGCTGGAAGTGGTGACCAACCAACTGTGCATGTACATCAAGAAGGGAGACTTCGAGCACGCCAGCGTATTGGTGAAGATTCTGCCGGAGGACAGCAAATTCGACCTGCTGAAAGCCTATACATGGGCTTTGGGCGGCTACTTCCAGGGTGGAACGACTCCGGAAGAGAAAGAACGTGCACACAAGACTTTTGAAACCATCAAGGCTTCATCGCCCCAGAACGAAGTGGTGATGTACATGGCGCTGGATAACCGCGCCGGCAACGCCGCCGCCAAGGCTTCGCTTGCCAAACTGCCGCAGGACAGCGCACTGACCTGGTACTTCAAAGCCACCTTGTCTGCCAGAGAGGGTGAGATAGAGTTCATGAATACGGTGATTGCCCTGTCCGAATGTTTCAAACGCGACAAGAGCTTCGTGGCTACCGCACAGAACGACGGTGAATTTAACGAGGATATCATACAGGCAGCTATGGATATGTCTAACCTATAACCATAATAAGGATTGAAAATGAAATTGAAATATATGATTCCGGCACTGTGCATCTGCACATGTACGGCAATGCCGGAAATGCTCCATGCGCAGGACGACAGCCTGAAGAAGGACAGCACCGAAAGGCCTTTCAATGCAATGGACTATGTATTGCAGAAACGGTATATCCCGCAGGGAAGAGAAGTGAACAACAGCCAGCCGGGCAAGAATTTCTCCCTGTCGGTAATGGGCGGTGTGAACAAACTGAGGGGCAGTTCTTCACTGCCGGCATGGTTCAACG
>ERZ779932.1353-NODE-1353-length-10555-cov-1.475714_pt1 | contig 10555 bp, 6 predicted proteins | sample MGYA00511064_ERZ779932 | MGnify/ENA primary metagenome ERZ779932 (study PRJEB29588, sample SAMEA1966821) | human gut metagenome | biome: human gut; feature: human-associated habitat; material: faeces | place: Denmark | collected 2008/2010 ...
TACCGCCGTAGCCTACTGCGGCATAGAAATCATCCATGGAATTATACTGCTTTTTAATCATCAGTTTCTGGAGAAACTCGGGATATTCTTCTTCGGAAAGATTGATTCCGTGGCGCTTGAACTCCTTGTCAATCATCTGTCTGCCTTCGGCAATATTTTCATCACGCTTTTCATGCTTATACCATGAGCGGATTTTTGATTTTGCCGATGCGGTTTTACAGATATCAACCCATCCCCTGTTTGGGTGTTCCTCTTTTTGGGTGATGATTTCACAGATATCGCCTGTTTTAAGCTTATAGTCAATCGGAACGATCTTTCCGTTAATTTTAGCACCGACCATTCTGTGACCTACCTGTGTATGAATAAGATAAGCCATATCAATCGGAGTTGAACCCTGCGGAAGATTGAACACATCGCCTCTCGGGCTGAACACATAAACATCGTTTTCCGTAAAATCGTTTCTGATATTCTTTGCGATGTCGGTAACATCTTCTGCCTCAAGCTGATCAAGAATCATATCCTTGACCTTTTTGATGTTCTCCTCCATTTTGTCATTATTTTTGCCGCCTGCGCCCATTCCAAGCTTATACTTCCAATGGGCGGCAATTCCGTATTCGGCGGTGTAATGCATTTCCCATGTTCTTATCTGAATTTCAAAAGGAATTGCGTTTTTGTCGAGTACGGTTGTATGGAGCGACTGGTACATATTCGGCTTAGGCATTGATATATAGTCCTTAAAGCGGTTAGGAATAGGCTTGAATATATCATGCACCACACCGAGAACATTGTAGCAATCGGATACTGTGTCAACGATTACACGCACGGCAAAAATATCAAAAATCTGATCCATTGTTTTGCCCTGCATATATGTTTTGCGGTAAATACTGTTAATACTCTTTACTCGACCGCTGATATACACACCGGGGATTGTACCCTCGGTTTTTGCGAGAATCTGATTCTTAATGGATTCAATAAACTTGTCACGACCCTCTTCGGTCATAAGAAGATCGTCTTCGATTTCCTTATAGCCGATTGGATCGAGGTACTGAAGAGAACGATCCTCAAGCTCATCTTTTATGGTTTTAATACCGAGCCGATGAGCAATCGGAGCAAACACCTGCATATTTTCAAGTGATTTATCTCTTCTTTTTTGTTCCGGCATACAATTCATTGTACGCATATTATGAAGCCTGTCGGCAAGCTTGATGATAATTACACGGATATCATCAGCCATTGCGATAAGCATTTTTCTTATATTTTCAGCCTGTTGCTGTTCACGGGTTGAGTACGGAATTTTTGAAATTTTTGTAACACCGTCAATCAGCTTGGCAACATCCGCACCGAAAAGCTTTGTAACCTCTTCAAGTGTGACTCCTGTGTCCTCTACTGTGTCATGAAGCAATGCACCGCAGACGGAATCGGTATCCATACCGAGCTCTGCAACAATACAGGCTACTGAAACGGGATGAAGAATGTACGGAATTCCCGATACTCTGCGCTGGTCACCGTGAGCTTTTTCGGCAAATTTATATGCCTTTTCGATTTTATCCATATCGTAAGTGTTGGCAGCAGATGCGGAAAGAATCTTTTTCAGTTCCGTAAAATCCTGATAGTGTGCAACATTTGAAAATTTACCCATCAGAATACCTCCCTTAATTTCTTGATAATCGGGGCTGATTCGAGGTCAACCCTGCCGTTTACGGGCAGGACTGAAATTTTTGAGGTTTTCATTCCCTCTGAAATTTCGATAAGCCTGAGCTCTCTCATGGCCTCAAGTATCACTTTAATTTTACCAAAAGACAGCCTGTTGTCAAGCATGTGAACCAAAGTTGCGGTTTCAAAAACGTAACCGCCGTTGCTTTTCAGATATCTGTAAAGCAGTGCAAAATCGTTTCTGTCGGGCATTAAATCCGAAAGCTGTGAACGGTCAAGCTGTTTCCCTCTGCAAAAATTCTCGTAGTTTGTACGGCTGTCAAGGAGCTTTTCGGTATCGCAGTCCGATGATTTTATATCTTTGACAATTACGGAAACAGACACATTTCCGTTGAACTCATTGCGGTCAAGATTTACTGCAAGATCAAGTGTTTCACCGATTTTATACGGAAATTCTTCGGTTGATGTAAAGAATTTCATCGCAGTAATCTGTATGTTATTGCGGGACAGAGTGAGTCTTAAATGCCTGTTCGCCGAAAGCGGAGTAATGTTCTTCAATGTCATATTGTACAAACCAAAAACAGGCGTCGGATTGCCGGAACCGTAGGGCTGCATAAGCGACAGAGAATCAATCAAATCAAGGTTTATGTATGCCGGATTGAGCTTGCACTCAATGTTGATTTTATCATACGGCATCTTGCCGAAATTGTCGGCAAATTCGTTTATTTTCCTGCGAAAAGCAGGGATATTCTCAGAATCAAGAGAAAGCCCGACAGCCATAGGATGACCGCCTCTGTGTGTGAGAAGATCCGAACAGGCAAAAACAGCGTCGCAAAGAGGAAATCCCTCAACACTTCTGCCCGAGCCCTTTGCAATATCACCGAGCTTTGAAATAACGATTGCCGGCTTGCCGTAAGCCTCTTTGACTTTGGCGGCAATAAGTCCGATTACGCCCTGATGCCAGTTTTCACCGTCAATTACTATGATTTTATCATTGACAAGCGACGGTTTTCTGCGGATTATTCCGTCAATTTTTTCAAGAATATCACGCTCAATCTCTTGCCTTTCGGAGTTGTCAACGCAGAGCTGCGATGAAATTTCAGCCGCCTCGTCATAATCTTCCGTAAGAAGAAGCGACACCGATTTTTCGGACAAACCGAGTCGTCCTACTGCATTTATTCTCGGAACAATTGTAAATGACACATTTGTTGAAGATACGGTTTTTCCCGTAAGGCCGGAATTTTTGATAAGTGCCTGCAGTCCGGGACGGTCGGTATTTGTAATGCTTTCAAGTCCGTGTTTGACAAATACTCGGTTTTCATCCTTCAACTCAACAACATCACCGATTGTGCCGATGCTCAAAAGGTCTGAATAGTTGTCAAGCAAGGTGGTTGTGTCGCAGTATTCGCCCTCAAGCGCCATAATCAGCTTGAAGGCAACGCCCACCCCCGAAAGATTTTTGAATCTGCTTTTACAGTCCTCTCTGTGCAAGTCAACTACGGCACAAGCCTTTGGCAACTCGCCTGACGGCATATGGTGGTCAGTGACAACGGTATCAATTCCGAGTGAGCTTGCGTATGCAACCTCCTGTGCTGCCGCAATTCCGTTATCAACCGTAATTATGAGTTTTATTCCACGCTCATTGAGTTTGTCAACAGCGTTTTTGTTCATTCCGTAGCCCTCGGTTTCACGGGACGGAATATAGTACATTGCGTTTGCGTCAATTGTTTCAAGGTAAGAATATAAAAGTGCTGTTGAGGTGACACCATCGGCATCATAATCACCGTAAACACAAATCGGTTCACCGCAATCAAGCGCCTTGTTAATGCGTTCAACAGCCTTATCCATATCTTTTATTTCAAACGGATCGGCAATGAAAGAATCGTTGTAAAGAAAGCCTTCAATTTCATCTTTCGTTGTAATATTCCGTATCTGAAGCAGCATTGCAACAATTGCAGGCAGCTCATAGCGGGACTGAATCTCCCCCGCCTTAGTTTTATCAAGTTTTGCAACCGACCACAGCTTCAAAATGCCGCTCCCTTTCGTTTATATAGTTGATTTATATTAGTTATTATACTTTTCAAGCATTGATTCTGCGTGTTTAAGCGCGGCATCGGTTATATCAACACCGCCGATTATTCGTGCAAGTTCGCCTGCTCTGCCGTTATGGTCAAGGAGGGTTACATTTGTAAATGTTCTTCCTTTTTCAACCTGTTTGCGGATAAGATAGTGATAATCCGCAAGAGCTGCGATTTGTGCCTGATGTGTCACACAGAGAACCTGACTGCTTTTGCTGACTTCACGCAGTTTTAAGCCGACCTTTTCTGCCGCTGAACCCGAAATACCTGTGTCAACCTCATCAAAAATGAGGGTATCAACCGTATCCGTGCTTGCGAGAACTGTTTTGATTGCAAGCATCATTCTTGAAAGCTCACCGCCCGATGCGATTTTTGCAACAGGGCGAGGTGTTTCACCCGGGTTTGCGGAGATGAGCAGTTCCATTTTATCCGTACCCTTTGAATTTGGCTCGCACTTTTCAAAGTACGGAACAAGCTCAACATTCGGCATATTCAAAAATGCCATTTCGGATTTTACTTTTGTTGCAAAGGTTTTTGCGGTTTTTCTGCGGAGAGTACCGAGTTTTTCGGCAGCCGCAAGCATTTTTTCTTCGCTTTCTCTACATTTTTCCGCAAGCTCGTCACGGTTGCGGTCATAGTTCATAAGTTCGTCAAGTCTTGCCTGATATTTTTCGGCAAGGTCCGAAAGCTCGTCTGACGGGCAATTATATTTTCTTGTAAGACGATTGATAAGGTCAAGCCTTTCTTCAACTTCTTCAAGCCTTTGCGGATCGGATTCAAGCGAATCAATGGCGTCGGAAATGCTGTCGCAACAATCCTTTAAATTGTAATATGCATCTGTAAGCGTATTTGCAATTTCTTCATATTCAGCATTATATGATGACGCTTTTTGAAGGGCAGTTGATGCAGAATCGACCGATTCAAGACCGCCGCCATAGTTTTCGTCACCGTCAAGAGCCATTTTAGCATCATTGAGCAGAGAAAAGATTTTCTCAAAGCTCATAAGCGCTGTTCTTTCGCTCTCAAGCTCCTGTTCTTCTCCCTGCTTAACATCGGATTCTGTGAGTTCATTCACCTGATATGAAAGCAAATCAATTTCTTTCAATCTTTCACTTTCGTCCGAATCGGCTGAATTTAATTTCTTTTTGAGAATTTTATATTCATCATAACATTTTTTATAATCAGTCAAAAGCTTTTCACAACCGCCGAAACGGTCAATATAATCAATATGAGTTTCGGGAGAGAAAAGTTCGTAGCTTTCGTGCTGACCGTGAATGTTTATAAGATGCTTTGAGAGTTCCTTGAGCATTGAAACCGTTGCAGGCTTGCCGTTGATTTTACAACTGCTCTTGCCGTTTCTGTTGAGAGTTCTCTGCAAAATGAGTGTTCCCTCATCATCGGAAAAGCCGAGTTCATCTAGCTTTTCAACAATGCTTTGGTTAATATCGTCAAATTGGGCGCTTACAAAGGCTGAATCAGCCTCGGTGCGAATAATTTCCTTTGATGTCCGCTGTCCCATAATTGCATTGATTGCGTCAATTATTATACTTTTACCTGCACCTGTTTCACCTGTGAGGACATTAAGACCGTTTTCAAAATCTATTGAAGTTTTTTCAATCACGGCAATGTTTTCTATATATAAAGTTCTGAGCATTTCAATCAGTCCTGTCAAATAAGCTTTTTGAGTTCTTCGGTAAGCGACACCGCAAGATCGGCTGTTCGGCAGGCAATGAAGATTGTATCGTCACCTGCAATTGTTCCGACAACAGACGGATAGTCGGCTGAATCGAGTGCGGCACAAACTGCCTGTGCCATACCGCTGAGGGTTTTTATTACAACAAGATTCTGTGCTACATCTATTGAATTTACCGAAGTGCTGAAAAGATTTGAAAAATTGGTACGGATATCGGTTGAACTGCGAGATGCAGAAACATAGCGATATTTTCCGTCACTTCCGAGAGTTTTAACAAGGCGTAAATCCTTGATATCTCTTGAAATTGTAGCCTGTGTCGCCTTGAAACCTTCTTCACGAAGTCGGGTAAGCAATTCGTCCTGTGTTTCAATGGGATGTTCGGCTATAATATCAAGAATTCGTGCGTGTCGCCCTGTTTTCATCAAAAATCCCTCTCTTTCAGTTTTTCATTGAGCAGTTTATAAAAATTGCGGTTGTGGAGTAACGCAAGTTTAAGCTTTAAATCGGATTTGCGGATTACAACCCTGTCGGTTGCAAGAACAGGAACATTTTTTTCACCGTCAATTGTCAGCACACAACAGCATTCTTCGGGGATTTTCACATGAACCGAAAGCTCCGATTCTCCGCTGAAAAGTACGGAACGGGAAAATAATGAATGGGGACAAACGGGAGTCATAAGAATGCATTCCATTTTCGGTGCGAGGATTGGTCCGCCTGCCGACAATGAATAAGCGGTTGAGCCTGTCGGAGTTGCAAAAAGCAGACCGTCCGCTCTGTATTTTGAAATCTCGTTACCGTCAAGCGTCAGGTGCAAATCAATTGTTTTTGAGAGCTGACCTCTTGCGACAACAGCATCGTTCACTGCAAGATAGTGCTTTGAGCCGTCCTCTTTTATGACCTCAACATCAAGCAAAATTCTCTCCTCTGTTGTGTAATCACCCGTAATAAGCCGTTCAAGCTGTTCATATTCGTGCGGTTCAACATCTGCGGCAAAACCGAGTCTGCCGACATTCACACCGATAAGCTGTTTATCTGCTTTTGCGGCATATTTTGCGGCATGGATAATCGTTCCGTCACCGCCTACTGTAATTGCCATATCACAGTATTCAAAAAGCTCCGTAATATTTTTTGAATAATGAATGTGGATTCCCTTAAAATACTGACTGCATTCCTCAATCATAGCAATTTCTGCATTTTTATCAAGAAGAAAAAGAGAAATCTTTTTTGCATATTTAATTGCCCGTTCTTTTGAAAGATTGACCACTAATGCAAATTTCATAAAAGCACCTGCTCATTTTTTGTCAAGAGCGGCATGTGAATTTTCAACAAGCTGCTCGGGTGTTACATCTGTATATGACTTTGGATCATCACTCTTGCGAAGATGGATAAGGTATTCTATATTGCCCTCGGGACCTTTGATTGGCGAATAGTCGAGATTAAGCACATCAAAGCCGTTTTCAAGGCAAAAATCAAATATTTTTCTGACAACCTCAACATGGACGGCAGGATCACGAACTACGCCCTTTTTGCCCACCTTTTCCCTGCCTGCCTCAAACTGCGGTTTGATTAGGCAGACAGCCTGTGCGTTTTCGCTCATAAGCTGTCTTGCAACAGGCAGAATCAGCTTTAATGAAATAAATGAAACATCAACCGAGAAAAAGTCAATTTCATCGGGAACCTGCTCCCTTGTAACCTTTCTCATATTGGTGCGTTCAAGATTGACAACACGGGGATCGTTGCGAAGCTTCCAAGCAAGCTGACCGTAACCGACATCAATTGAATACACCTTTTTTGCACCGTTTTGTAGCATACAGTCGGTAAAGCCGCCCGTTGACGCACCAATATCCATTGTTATCTTATCTTTTAAATCAAAGTCAAAATTGTCTATGGCCTTTTCAAGTTTTAAACCGCCACGGCTGACATATTTCTGTGTGTTGCCCCTTACTTCAATTTTAACATTTTCATCATAAGAAGTTCCGCACTTGTCGGCTTTCTGATTGTCAACATAAACCTGTCCCGACATTATAATCGCCTTAGCCTTTTCACGGCTGTCGGTAAAGCCCTTTTCATATACAAGAATATCAAGTCTTTTTTTCATCCTAATTCTTTTCCTTTAAATTTTTGGTAATGGTGTTCACCATTCCGTCATCATCAAGTTTAAGCTCATGAAGAGCCTCGCTGACAGACATCTGCTTGACAAATTTGTCATTAATAGCCTTTATATGATAATCTCCGCAGAACTGTGTACAACAGAGTAAATCGGAGAAATTTCTCGCAATACCGCCATTTTTGATGCCCTCTTCAAAAAACCATACATTATCGAAATCTGCCGCAAAATCAACGGCATTTTCGTCAATCGGTTTAATTCTGCAAAGTTTTAATATGCAAATCTCAATGCCCTGTTTTGCAAGGGTTTCCTTGGCTTTGCAGGCATAAGAGAAAAGTCTGCCGTAGGTTATGAGAAGATTTTTACAATTCGGATTTCCGTAAACATCGTATGAAAGATTTTCTTCACCGAAATCATCGGGTTTGTAAAGCTCTCCGCCACGGGGATAACGCACAACAGCAAGGCTGTCGCAAATGTAAATTGAGGTTGAAAGAGATTTTCTCATACCGTCAAAATATGCCGGAGAAAAAATTGTTGTGTTCGGAATGGTGTTGAGTATCGAAACATCAAACACACCCTGATGAGTTTCACCGTCATCACCAACAATTCCCGCACGGTCAACCCCGATTACGAGGTGAAGTTTTCCGAGAGCCGCATCATGCAAAAGCTGGTCATAGGCTCTCTGGAGAAATGTTGAATACACGGCAAAAACAGGTCGCATGCCCTTTGCGGCAAGTCCGCATCCAAAAGTTACTGCGTGTTCTTCAGCAATACCGACATCAAAAAATCTTTCCTTAAAAAGCCTTGAAAATTCGGTAAGTCCCGTTCCTCCCGACATTGCGGCTGTAATTGCGCAAATCTTTTTATCGTCCTCGGCAAATTCGCACATAGTCTTTCCGAACTCAGCCGAAAATCCCTTGTGACTTGAAAGCGGTTCGCCCGAATCAATATCCTCGCCAAATACAGAAGAAAAACTTTCTTTGCTTTGTGGTGACTCACCTGTTTCAATATTAAACTTATTGATACCATGGAAAGTCTTAGGGTCTTTCTCGGCATATTCATAACCTTTACCCTTTTTGGTAACAACATGAACAAGAACGGGAGAATTCACCTTTTTTGCACACTCAAACGCATTTTCAAGCTCATCAATGTTATGTCCGTCAATAGGTCCGAGATAGGTAAAACCGAAGCAGTCAAAAAGAGTGTTTTTGTACACAAGATTTTTAAGTTTAGACTTTCCTCCCTGAAGAAATCTTTTCAGAGGTTTTCCGATAAGCGGAATGTGTGAAAGAATTTTTTCCGTAATTTTCTTGACTCGCATATACCACGGCTGAATTCTTACCGTTGTAAGGTAGCGTGACAATGCGCCTACATTCGGTGAAATGGACATTTTGTTATCGTTGAGAACAACAATAAAGTTCTTGTTGAATCTGCCTGAGTTGTTCATTCCCTCAAAAGCAAGTCCACCCGTAAATGAACCGTCACCAATCACGGCAACGGTGTAGCTTTGGTCGCCCATAAGGTGTTTTGCTCTTGCAATTCCGTATGCGGCTGATATTGATGTACTGCTGTGACCTGTGTTAAAATCGTCGTATTTGCTCTCGGCACGCTTCGGAAAGCCTGAAATTCCGCCTTTTTTGCGGATTGTGTCAAACTGCTCGTAGCGTCCCGTCAACAGCTTGTGGGTATATGCCTGATGTCCCACGTCCCATACAATACGGTCGTATGGTGTATTGTAGACGTAGTGCAGAGCTACGGTTAGTTCCACGGTCCCCAGGCTGGCGGCGAAGTGTCCGGGGTTGCAGCAGAGTTCTTTAATAATGTCTTGTCTTAGTTCACCACATACTTCCGGCAGTTGCTCTACGGTTAGTTTACGTAGGTCTTCGGGGTAATTGATGGAGTTTAACAAGTTATATGTTGGTTCACTATTCATGATTCTAGGAAATTTAGTGCAAAAATACGAAAAGAAAGTATATTCGACCTCCTTTTTTTTATAAAATCTTATCCGGTATAAAGACGTATCTGTTTTTCTATGCTTCTTAAGATTATTGAATCGTGAGGAAAAAGAGGGCGGAAATAGTTTTTTGATTACTTTTGCACATGAAACGTAATGAAATGATGGAAAATCGTATGAACTTTCAAACATCTGTAGAATTACCTGCCGGGATGCCGTCGGTCAGTCATGCAGATCATATTCTTCTGATGGGGTCCTGTTTTGCGGAAAATATCGGGCGACAATTAATGGATGCCGGATTTCAACTGGACCTGAATCCTTTTGGTATTCTTTATAATCCTTTATCCGTCTCATCTGCTTTGAGGGAGATTATAAGGAATAAGGAATACAACAAACAAGATCTGTTTGCCTACAAAGATTTATGGCATAGCCCGATGCATCATGGCTCTTTTTCTGCTTTTACGCCCGAAGAGACATTGAATACCATAAATTCACGTCTTCACCATGCTTATAAAAAACTGCCGGAATTGAACTGGCTGATGGTGACAATGGGAACTGCTTACGTTTATAAACAAAAGGAGAGTGGACAAGTGGTAGCTAATTGCCATCAATTGCCGGAGAGTCACTTTTTGCGTTACCGGCTGTCTGTTGAAGAAATTGTAGAAGATTATACAGCACTCATCACCGAAATGTCAGCCCGGAATCCGGAACTAAAATGGTTGTTTACAGTCAGCCCGATCCGTCATATACGCGACGGGATGCATGCCAACCAGTTGAGTAAAGCGGTATTGTTGCTGGCCATCGATATTGCAACAACTGTTCCCGGAGCGAGTGTTCTATTTCCCCTCTTATGAAATCATATTGGACGAATTACGTGATTATCGTTTCTATGCCGACGACATGTTGCATCCGTCTCCTCTGGCGATTCGTTACCTGTGGGAATGCTTCTCTGAAACCTTCTTTTCTCCTGAAACAAAGCAGGTTATCGTAGCTGTGCAAGACATCCGCCGGGACTTGGCGCACAAACCCTTTCATCCCGAGTCAGAGGCGTATCAACGCTTTTTAGGACA
>ERZ779932.1388-NODE-1388-length-10362-cov-3.087804_pt1 | contig 10362 bp, 16 predicted proteins | sample MGYA00511064_ERZ779932 | MGnify/ENA primary metagenome ERZ779932 (study PRJEB29588, sample SAMEA1966821) | human gut metagenome | biome: human gut; feature: human-associated habitat; material: faeces | place: Denmark | collected 2008/2010 ...
TGGAAGCCATTGAACAGGGCATCCTGACCCCGACCACCAAGCAGCGGTTGGACGAGCTGGAAGCCCGGAAAGAAGCCCTGAACACCAGCATTCTGGAAGAAGAGCTGAAAAAGCCCGTCCTGACCCGTGAGTGGATTCGGTTCTGGCTTGAAAAATTCCGCAAGGGTGACGTGGGCAGCACGGAACACCAGCGGCAGATCATTGATACCTTTGTCAACTCGGTCTACGTCTTTGATGACCGGGTCGTACTCAATTTCAACTTCACGGACGATGCCAAGACGGTTACCCGTGAAGAGGTTTTAGGTTCGAGTGCTGTGGACAATGCTCCAGCATCGAGGAATACAAAAAGCTCAAACAGGCGGTTATTACGCAGGCTGTTACAAAAGGCGTGCGTGGTGAGCAGAAGATGAAGGATAGCGGAGTTGAGTGGATTTCTGAAATTCCTGCAAACTGGGCAGTAAAACGTGGAAAACAATTATTTTCTGAAACAAATGAGCGTTCTGAAACTGGAAGTGAAGAGTTACTTACCGTATCTCATATCACAGGTGTTACTCCAAGAAGTCAAAAAACTGTTAATATGTTCATGTCCGAATCTCTTGTCGGTTATAAAATCTGTCACAATGGTGACCTAGCCGCTAATACCATGTGGATGTGGCAGGGAGCTATCGGTGTTTCTAAATTTCATGGTGTAATCAGCCCCTCTTACAATACATATCGTCAGAAAGCAAATGATTACTACTTTAAATATTTAGATTATCTACTTCGTATTCGTCCTCTTATTGATGCCTACACGATTCATTCAACTGGAATCACTCTTTCAAGATTGCGGTTATATCCAGATTCTTTTTTATCCCTCTATTTTATTGTACCACCAATTACCGAGCAAAAAGAAATTGCCGACTTCCTTGACACCAAGTGCACCGAGATTGACAAACTGATTGCGAAGAAGGAGCAGCTGGTAAAAGAACTGGAAAACTACAAGAAAAGTTTGATTTATGAGGTTGTAACGGGGAAACGGGAGGTGTAAAGAATGGAAGATTTGCTGCTCCTTTTTGTGGGTCAAAACAGAGCTTCCAAAAGCCTCCTACATATAACCCCCAGGATTTCCCGCTTCTTGCAGTCTTTTCAACAAATAAAACTTTTGAAGGACAACTCAAGCCGTCAAAACCCTTTAGTTATCGTAGTTTTTCTTGGTTGACCCTATGCGGTTGTCAAGCAAGGAACAAAAAAATTTACAAAAAAATAAGCCCTACAAGGGTTTCAGTCGGTTCCGAACCGATCTGAGCCTTGTAGGGCTTACTTGCGCTCTATACGTTCTTTTCTTGATTGTGATTATGCTCCATGGGCATCCATTCTGTTACGCGGCGGATTAACTCTTCTAAATTTAACCGCCCGCTCAGGTGTGGTTTCAGGGCAATCCGCATCAAACGTGATTGGCATTTTCTTTGCCGCTTCCAGTTCTGCGAGTTCTTCTTTTGTAAATGCAAGTTCCTGTTTCAGTTCCATAGACATTTCACTCGTTTTTACCATAATAAAGCCCCCTTTCAAATTCGGTAGCCATTCGTGCCGAAATCAATCTTGTCACATCTGTTTTTGTACCGCTTTCTTCAATTCTTACTCGTTCAGTATATACAACAAATAGTATTTCATTCACCTTTCCGATGAACTGGTCTATATTGCCAATCAATGCACCCTCTGCTTTTTGAGAAATCCGTCCAGCAGAAGTATCGCCTATGGTGTTATATCGATCTTCGTCATAGCTATGATCCTCATCATAAAACTCGATTCGGTCATAGTCAAAGAAGATACGCGCTGCACTCTTAAATGAAATTCCGTGTTTTTTAATACTTATCTGATTTTTATTATCATCGTATTCAAAGGCCATTCCTCCCAGTGAGAAACTAACCATCCTGTTATCTTCCATCGGCCTCACCGCCTCTCTCCGAGCTTCATAATCTCCCTATTGTGCTTTCATCTTACCATAAAACGCCTTGCATATCAAGCTGGCAGATGTAAACTTTTCAACATAGATCTATTTTGAAGCAGTGGGCATTGTGAAGTTCAAACTCGTGATCATTGATCTTTGTCACGCCCTCAAACTTGCTCTCATCCATGCAACCATCGCCATTGGCTTTGCAGGCAACATGATATTTGATGTTTTCTTTATTCTGGTGATACTCCGTGAGCTTGTATACAAAGGTTTCATAACCTCCGTAAGCCCCCAATGACTTCGCGCCCACAAGATATATATCCACAAAGTGGTAAGGCGCATACTTACCATACGCTGTTGGCCTGCTGATTGTTACAAGCTGTACTCCCTTATATCCAACCTCTTTGTTCAATTCTCTTTTTAATTCCACCAGATGCTTCCCATGCGTCGTTTTTAGAGCAAAACAACCATGTGCATTACGATCTTTTGCTACTAAATAGCACATTATTCAGCACCTCCTTAAATTCATGTTCATTCCGAATCAATCCATTTTCATACTTTTCACGCATTATCTTCCCTGTTTCCACGGGATAATTCTTTTTATATTGCTCTTTTTTCGGCATCATGCCGTCATTTAAATTGATGTTTTCCCCTGTCACCAAATCATTTGCCTTCAATAGTTTTCAATTCTTCAAGGTAATAGTCACCATGATAGAATTTAGAAACATCCATATCAAGAGCTTCAACTACCCGACAGGCCAAGCCAAAAGAGGAAGTCAAAATATTTCTTTCCCCAGATTCCAGCCTTTGATATTGACGTAAAGTTATATTGGCTCGATCAGCAACCTCTTGTTGCGTCATCCTTAACATTTGTCGTCTTTCCGATAAGACAGCCGCTGCTGTTGGAATTATCGTTTGAAAACTATCTAAAATTCCACCACTCATAATATTGGTTCCCTTCATCACGTCCATTTGGACGTATTATACGACCAAGTGGACGTGATGTCAAGTTGTACACTTTTGAGGCGAGAGGGCACTTTGTTCATCTTTTTCAAGCGAAATGATAACTGCATTTTTCTCGGCATCATACCGTCCTTTAAACTGATGGTCTTTTCCTGCCGCCAGACCATTTGCTTCCAGCAACACCTGAATGAACTGTATTCCGTTAATCATCATCCGACACTGCCCATCGGTCAGTAGCTTGTCCGGGACCTTAAAGGACATGGGATGCTCCGCAGCACACGGCGTGATTGCAATAGACTTCCGATCTTTCCTCTGCAAAACGCAGATATAGGCCGGACTTCCAAGAATACGGATAACATCTTTCCCAACATTCATTCTCCGGCTTTCCGCCGGAATTGTCACTCGCAGGTGCATAACTCGTCCAGAATTCATGTCGGCATTCCTCTCCCGTCAGACTCATAACTCGATTGCTGCATATTCACAGATTGTTCCGGCAAATGGGGTAGCACTGTATTTTCCGGTGGTTCGCTTTTCTGTCTCATTGGTGGCTTCGGCGCTGTATTCTCTTCCTGCACAGGCTCATCCAATACCGCAGAGCCCTGATACCCAATGAAGTCTTCAAACATGTTCATCTGATGGTCTGCAATATAGTCATTATAAGATTTTCCGATACGGTTCTTATAGGCATCCGGGAAGAATTTCATCTGCTTTTTCTTCATTTCACCAGTAAGCGGATCCGTATATTCCTGTGGCTTCGGGGTGAACATGATTGCTTCTTCCAAATCAAACAACATACAAAGACCCTGATCTGAATTAGCCACCCGTCCAAGCACTTTATAACGGCATTCCCGATTCCAGTTCATGAGCCTGAAGATATTTTCCACAAATTCCAATGATGTAATATCCTTATTCACCCAGTTTTCGTCTTTCTGTCGTGCCCATTCAACAGACGCGCTGTCCTCTTCCGGGCACATAATCAACGCAAGCCGCTTCTTATTGGGGTGCAAAATCGGAAGGACATACTTGATTCCTTCAAAAAGCCGAATGCACGCCATATTAAATTTCATAACACCATATTTTATGCTCACTGCAGGTTTATTCAGCATGGAAAACTGGGTGCGCGGCGGAAGTTCATAGCCATCGAACTTTTCGTACTCCAGTTCTCTTTTATGTTCTTTCCGTATCTGTGCAAGTTCACGAATCAAGGAGATTTCCCGAACGCTCAGTTCCTGCGCCCTGCTTTTTTCTTCCATTCTATAAGTTCCTCCTACATCGACATCAAAAGATCATCCAGTTCACGTTGAACTTCATTTCTGCTTGGAATTGCACCAATCATGGGATTTTCTACGACTTGGCCAGATTCCATCACATCACTAACTGTAATGCTCTGAACCCATTTACTCCGATATAACCGGCATTTCAGATTCATCGAACAATTTTCTTGTTCATACTGATTTTTCCCAGTCAAAATCCGGGACTCATCTAATTCAAAAATCAGAAATTTTGCATTTCCCTGACCCCGGCAGATACCACGGCACTGGTAACGGCAATTCATTTTCCAGTTCAACGTTTGAAGAATCAGGCCAGAAAACGCTCTGGCTGAAAAGGCACTATGAACGTCATTGTCATCTTGCCAGTGCATCGCCGTTGAAGAGCCCTGATCGCTCTTTCGCAAAATCACGACCTGCAGAATCGGATGATAGAGCAGTTCCACATATTCGTAGTTGTCCAGCCGGGTGTGGCATGCCTTGCTGAAACGGATCCCATTTTTTGATATTGTCATGACCGGGCTGCTTTGATTGATAAAACATATGCCAGATACCGTCAAATAATCAGATGGCAATGCCATATCCAACTTCTTTCCAGACCGCATTTCTGCCATCTTGTTCAGTTTCGCCACCTCTTCCGGCAGATAGGTGCTCAGGCAAAGGCTGCGGATGCTTTCGGCATTGATACCGTTCCAGTTCGGATGGATACCCACAAAGCCTTTCAATGCTCCCTGCCGGATTACCACAATATCCTGCACACCGCACTTTTTGCTGCTGGATGCCACAAGATGTGCAGCCCGTGCAATCTCCGGCGAAACAATTGCTTCGTGATGTTCCGGGACATAGGCAGAGCAGCGATTCCCATTATTCTTTGTAACCTTGCCCAGTTTGTAGTCCACCACGATGCTCTTCCGGGCTTCCAGATCACCCCAACGGCGTTCATTCTTCATGATGTTTGCCACCATCACACCGTTCCACTCCTGCCTGCCGCGCAGGGTGCTGCGCTTTTTCTGCGTCAGGATCATTGCAATCTGATCGTAGTTATACCCTTGAATAAATGCCAGAAAGATAAACCGCACCGTCTTTGCTTCTTCCGGCTCAATTACCAACTGTCCATCTTTGGTATGCCGATACCCCATCAGGTCAGCCACCGGGTACTGACCTGTCATAATACGCTGGTCATACGAAAGGATCATGCGGCGACTCTTATTGCCCGATTCCCAGTCTGCCAAAAGAGCCTGAATGTCAAGACTGTATTGACTGCTTGGATTCAGCGTGTAGATGTTTTCCGTTTCAAAGTACACGCCAATGGGATGTGCCGGGTGCATGGTTTTCAGGGCCGCGATCTGCGTCATGCAATCTGAAAAATTCCGAGCAAAACGTGAAATGCTGGCACAGATAATCAAATCCATCTTCTGGTCTTTGGCATCTCGCATCATGCGTTTAAACGCATCACGTTTCCGCAGCGATGTGCCGGATTTTCCTTCATCGCTGTAAATGTCCTGCAAATTCCAGTTTTCCGTTTCTGCAATCTTTTTGGTGTAATATAGAGTCTGGTTCTCAATGGAAGAAATCTGTTCTTCGCTAGAGGTGCTGACACGGGCATAAACCGCTACACGCTTCAGGTCACTGTCGTAAATCGACGGTGTCGGTTTCGCCGGACGAAAGTAGTCTTTTGCCGTTTTCTGGCCCTGTTCTGCCTGCTTATGGATTCTGTCCCGAATTTCAGCTTTTCTCTTTTCGGACTCCAAATGCCTACTCTGCCAGTCTGCTCCACACGGCAGCATGTCCACATCTTCTGCTGGGATATGTTCTACGTTCATTTTTCTTCAGCCTTTGTCATTTCATCTTCCAGTCGAATTCTCCACTCAAGATAATCTTTCCTTCGGATTGATGTATATTTTTCGGCCAATTCTTTCAGGTTCTGACGCTGATTCTCAACATCAAGAATCGTGTCAATTCTCTGGTCGTCATCATCCGTAACAATGTCCACTCGCATCGGCATGTCAAACAGATATTGCAGCAAAAAACAGAAATCACAGGTGTTCGCTGCAAGATAGGCCCTTGTCTGCGAGAAAATCAGATTTACGGAACCATTTTTGCAATCTTTGAGCAGATGCACCATTTCCGGGCGTTTATAAATTCCCTTATTCCCTGTGATGTCAATATAGACACCAACCAGCCTTTTATCCGCATCATCCCTAAACTTTTCAGCATAGTAGGAACTGTGATAGGCTACTGCTGAATCCTTAGAGCGTTCCCACAGTTTTGCAAGTTTCACATAGCCACCAACCTTATACTTGCGGTCCATTCATAGCACCTTCTTCCAGCTGAACACTCCAATACCATCTCCGCTTCTTCTGGTAGCAGTGGATTCCCATTTCCGTTTTTACCATCCGCGCCACTCGTTTGCTGACACCCTCATTGTCCAGACGGCAATAAATTTCATTTGCGCTCATATCGCCTTTTTCAAGGAAATGCTTGATCCAGTAGGCAGCTTTCTGTTGCTCTGTATCAAATTTAGGTTCGGCGTCCGGCTGTTGTTTTTCAAAAAGCTGTGGCCTGCATTCCAGCCATCGAAAGCCCTTGTCGGCAGAAATGGAAAAGCGGATGTCTTCTGCCGTAGGCGCAAGACTGTTTTTGATTTGATGTACGATTCTTATATCAGGATTCTCGGTATCTCGCTCCACCTGCAGGACACTTCGTGCTGCTGCCACAACATCAATGCTGCCAAGGCTGCGGTACAGCCCTTTGGAGCCTTCTTTTTTATTGAGGTGCCCAATCAGAACAATGGCGCAGTCATAGCCCGCAGCCCACATTCCAAGGCGGCGCATAAGTTTCCGTGCCCTGCCTGCGATCTGCAAATCCGAATCGTTGCCAAGATAAGCCTGAATCGGGTCGATCACGACCAAGCGTGGCCGGAATTCAATGATTGCCTGACGGATGCGCTCATCGTCCAATGTAAGGCCGTTATAGACTTCTTCATTGATGAAAGCAATCTTCCGGCAGTCTGCTCCGTAGCGTTCCAGCCGGGGCTTTATCGTGTCTGAAACGCCATCCTCCGAGCACTGATAAATCACTTTTTGCGGCGCACCAATTTTGCATCCGTCCGGGGTCTTACCTCCTGTTGAAAGTTCCGCAATCAGATTCATCATCATGGTAGATTTTCCATCGCCGGGATCACCTTGCAGAAGTGTGATTTTCCCGATTGCAATAAAGGGATACCACAGCCACCGTACATCCGTTGACTGAACTTCGCTATACAGTGTCAGCAGCCGTTCCATTTCGTTTTCCCCACTTTATTTTCGCAGCTTGATTTCATGCTTTTATTATACTCTTATCAGATGATTTTTTCTGTGAAGTGGCACTTCACATGTGCAGCAAATTGTGATGTAACACTTCACAAAATTGCCTCAGAACACACGACCGCTAGGGGTGGCCCCGCCAAATTCTGAGCCACATTTTCATCATTTTCTCTATACAAATGAAAGTACATCCGTTAACTAAACCCCGCTGTACAGCGTCAGTAACTTTTTCACTTCGTTCTCACTCACATTATCGTGCTGTTCAATTTTATGGTTTTATTATACACCTGTCAGATAATTTTTCTGTGACCCAGCAGGTCACTTGTTCCTTAAAATGTGACCTACTGGGTCACATTTTGGCCTCAGAAGCCATCTCCGCTAGAGGGGAAAAACGAAAATTCTGACTTCTATGTTGGCTGCTCTTTTCGTTCTTCTTGATTCGTTTTTCCATAGGCCAGATAATAAAAGTACTCTTATGCGGGCATTCGAAAGGAAGATTTACTTATGTCCGTCAATTATGTTGCTTTGGGAAAACGTATTGGTTATTTCAGAATGCAGTGTGGTAATATCACCCAGGAAGCCTTAGCCTCTAAAATCAATCGCAGTCGTGAATTTCTGGCCAAAATTGAAAAAGGCACAGAACACCCCAGCGTTGCCACTCTGGTCGATATTGCCGACGCCCTCTGCATTTCCATTGATGATTTGTTGATAGACAGTCTTCACTATTCCGTTTCAACTTCCAACACCGAATTGCATCGTCTGTTATTGGACTGCAACGAAACTGAGCAGGAAATCATTATCCGCACGGCGAAGGAGTTAAAGGCCACTCTCGTCAGCCTTGGAATTTAACATCCATCCGTATTAAAATCACAAAATAAAAAGGCCCGCATAAGCCGCAGACGCACCCTCGAATCATCTTGGGTGCTGTCTGTGGTTTATGCGAGCAGTTATTATGTTAGCTTATTCTCTTACTATCAAGCAGGCATATTGTTACTACGTTCACTCCGCTTCATTCCCATAAAAGGAGGAACAGAAGCACGGCTCAGTCCTTTCTCATGGGCTTTCATCAGCTGGTACTCGTGCGTAGCCACTGCATCAATAAATTCACGCTGCTTCGGTGTTGCATGGTAATAATCTGTTTTAAAGCGTTTGCATACGCCAAATAAAACATTCAAATATTCCATTGTATCATTGCTCATAGGAGCAACCTGCAGCTCAAGTTCTTGATCTTTCATACTGAACCCTCCAATCTTTAAGATAAGTAGGTACTGAAAATTTCTTGTGCGCCTTCATCAGCCAGCATAAGCAGCTTTGGGCCTCCCGAATGTGGCTGAAAAATCGGAACTGCATGAAAATCTTTGATGTAGTGATCATACAGTTCATCTGTTTTTGCTTCAAAGGTAACAATGCCGCCATGCCCACTATCAATTGACAATTGAATACCATAGGCAATCATCATTCGGCCAATGCCTGCGTATTTCCGCACTGTGCTAATTGTCGGATTACTCTCAGGATGCGCTTCAATATTAGCAATAAAAACAGATATTCCGTGATCATCTTCTCGATATGCACCCAATGCTACAATTTCGCCAGCATCTGTTTTCGCCGCATACTTTTCCAGCTTTGGATCGCGGATAAATTCACTCGTCCAATCAGATTGCCACTTTTCCTTTGTAGAGGTCAGGTCTTCGTTGGTTGCCGATTCAATATCAATCTCAATTTGTTTCCCGGTCTCGTTTTCTACCACATAGTACTGGAGAACCATTTCCTCCACACTCCCTTCTATAGTTATTGTAGCATGAACTTTTCAAAAACGCAAATATCATTTCTCACTCTGCTTCGTAACTTTTCAGTACATCTTCAAATGTAAAGCGAATTTTCACGCGTTCATCGTTGAAAACCTCAATGCGGTCAATAAAGGTTTCCACCACATTCTGTGACAGGTGCATCACATCGCCTGCTTCTCCCACCGTATTCATCACAGCTTGCAAATTATCCGTATCCTTCTTCACAGGCTGGAAAATTTGATTTTTCTCGGTATGCAGCCGTTGGATCTGCTCCACCCGTTCATCTTCCTGTGCTCTGTAGACATCTCTCTGCCGGATGAATTCTTCCTTGTAAGAGATTTGATCGTTGACCGGTCATTCCTGTTTGAGAACTTGAAGAAGCTAAACCTTTGGTTGGAAAGCGAAGCCTATATGATTGAATTTACACACGAACCGAGGTATCAGTCGGCTCGCTGCCTGATGTGCGGGTGCTGCCTTGAGGTTTGTCCAAACTTTTCTTCAAAGGGTACTTTTGCTGGAGCGGTTGCAGCGGTCAACGCTTTTCGGATTCTGAATGAAGAACAGGAAATAAGCCATCAGAATGAGGTTTCAACTCAATATAAGGAAAATTATTTTGAGGGATGCGGGAAATCATTAGCTTGCCATAACATTTGCCCGATTGGTCTGCCTGTCGAAGAATTGATCGTGAGGTCAAATTCGGTAGCTATTTGGGGAAGACAGTGAGTATCAAAACGCTGATTAAAAAAACATGATTAACCTACATCTATGGTTTTACCAAAAATAGAGACATATCCTTTGTTTCGGTGTGGTATCGGTTTTATTATGGACCGGATTCCGTCAAGGATGAATTTGATGCTTCCCTGAGAGAGTATATCCAGTCGGAAGAATATGTCTCAGCAAAGCAGCAGAAGAGATATTGATCAAATTATGTCAATGTCTCTTTTTTTATGGAAGAAACAGGCTGATCAGAAATATGCAAAAGAGTAGCCTATTTTAATTATTTGTCCATAATGCACCTTCACAAATTCCGAGTTGTCGAGTTCAGTATACCACACCGAATCCCATTGTAAAAGAGCCTATGTACGCCGCCCGCGGGCGGCAAAAGTCAG
>ERZ779932.1394-NODE-1394-length-10342-cov-2.854379_pt1 | contig 10342 bp, 7 predicted proteins | sample MGYA00511064_ERZ779932 | MGnify/ENA primary metagenome ERZ779932 (study PRJEB29588, sample SAMEA1966821) | human gut metagenome | biome: human gut; feature: human-associated habitat; material: faeces | place: Denmark | collected 2008/2010 ...
CCGCATATCGCGCTCGTTGTACGTCTCCATGAAGTAGCCGCGCGCATCTCCATGAACCGCAGGTTCAATCACGCAAAGTCCTGCAATGCCGTTCATATTCTTTTCGACTCGAATCTGTCCCATTTGGCGTTCTCCTTACTGCCCTATTTCCCGCAGATAACGGCGCAGCGCATCCTGCCACGTCGGCAGCGGCGTAAACCCAGCTTCCACCAGCTTGCTCTTGTCCAGCCGGCTGTTGAACGGCCGCCTTGCTCAGCCCGTATTCAGCGGTTGTCACGGGCACAACTTGCGTCGTATACCCCGCCTGCCGATAGATTTCCTTCGTGAAATCGTACCAGCTGATGTAACCGCCTTCGTTGGTCGCATGATAGTATCCGTACTTGTCGGTTTCGTTCATGTCAATCAGCAAGCGTGCCAAGTCCCGCGTGTACGTCGGCGTGCCGATCTGGTCGTTGACGACGCGGACGGTGTCGTGCGTTTTGCCAACGTTCAGCATCGTCTTGATGAAGTTTTTCCCATTCAAGCCGAACACCCACGCAATGCGGACGATGAAGTATTTATCGAGCGTCCGGCTGACTGCCAATTCACCCTTCAGTTTCGTTTGACCGTAGACATTCAGCGGCTTGTAATCCTTGCAATCCGGCTTCCACGGCGCAGTTCCCTGCCCATCAAACACATAATCCGTGCTGATGTAGGTCATCTTGCAATTTAACTTTTTGCATACATTTGCGATGTTCTGCGTGCCGCCCGCGTTGATGGCGCGAACCTTTTCCTGATTTTCCGCGTTCTCCGCTAAGTCAACTGCCGTCCATGCTGCGCAGTGAATCACTGCGTCGGGATTGACTGGCGTGACGACCCGCTCCACCGCGTCAGCATCTGTGATATCCAGCGGTATATACGGCGCTTTTGACACTGGCGAATTGTCTATGATACCGTTGTAAGCAGTCTGAATGTCCGAGCCGACACCCTCATGCCCGCGCTTGAGCAGTTCATTCATTACGTCATGCCCCAGCTGTCCGCCAACGCCCGTTACGAAAAACTTCACGTTCATTTCCTCCGGTTCAGCGGTTGCCGTACATCTTCGCGTAGTAATGCTGATACTCGCCGCTGATGATTGTCTCCCACCATTCGCGGTTGTTGATATACCATTGTATCGTCTTTTTGATACCGTCCTCGAACTTCGTTTCCGGCAGCCAGCCCAACTCATTGTGGATTTTCGTCGGATCGATGGCGTAGCGCATATCATGCCCTTTGCGGTCGCCGACATGTGTGATTAAACTTTCGGGTTTGCCCAGCTCTTTGCAGATGATTTTCACAATCTCGATATTCTGCTTCTCGTTGTGCCCGCCGACGTTGTAAACCTCGTCCACGCGGCCCTTGTGGATAATCAGGTCAATCGCCTTGCAGTGATCTTCCACATACAGCCAGTCGCGGACATTCAAGCCTTCGCCGTAGACCGGCAGCGGCTTATCCGCCAGCGCGTTGACAATCATCAGCGGAATCAGTTTTTCCGGAAAATGATACGGCCCGTAGTTGTTGGAGCAGCGGGAAATTGACGCCGGCAGACCGTAGGTGCGGTAATACGATTGAACCAGAAGGTCAGCGCCTGCCTTGGAACTGCTGTACGGCGAACTGGTGTGAATCGGCGTTTCTTCGGTAAAAAACAGATCGGGGCGGTCAAGCGGCAAATCGCCATACACCTCGTCTGTCGAAACCTGATGGTAACGCTGGATGCCATACTTGCGGCAGGCATCCATGAGCGTCGCCGTACCAATAATATTGGTTTTCAGGAAGATTTCCGGGTTCTCAATCGAGCGGTCAACATGCGATTCCGCCGCAAAATTGACAACAATATCAGGATGTTCTTCCTCAAACAGCTTGTAGACTGCTTCCCGGTCGCAAATATCTGCCTTCACGAAACGGAAATTCGGGTTATCCATCATGGGCGCAAGCGTGGACAGATTGCCCGCATACGTCAGCTTGTCAAGGCAGATAATCCGATCGTCCGGGTACTTCTTGAGCATATGGAAAATGAAGTTGCTGCCAATAAAACCCGCGCCGCCAGTAACAATAATCGTCATTATGCTTCTCCTCTTAGTACAAACGTTCCTGATATTTCCCATCCATGACATCTTTCAGGTACTGCCCGTACTGATTCTTCTTCATCACTTCATAGACCTCCATCAGCTCCTCTTTGCTGATCCAGCCGTTGAGATACGCAATTTCTTCCAGACAGCCGATTTTACGGTGCTGATGCTGTTCTACCGTCTTCACGAAGTTCGTCGCATCCACCAGGCTCTCGTGCGTGCCCGTATCCAGCCAAGTGAATCCTTGACCTAAAAGTTCAACGTTCAGCGAACCATCCTCCAGATAAATGCGGTTCAAATCCGTAATTTCCAGTTCACCACGGGCGGACGGCTTGAGGTTTTTGGCGAACTCAACCACGCGGTTGTCGTAAAAATACAAGCCTGTCACACAATAGTTGCTTTTCGGATGCGCCGGCTTTTCTTCAATGGAAATCGCCTTTCCGGCCTTGTCAAACTCAACAACGCCGAAGCGTTCCGGGTCATCCACATAGTAGCCGAAGACGGTGGCGCCCCTGCCGTTTTCCGCGTTCCGTACCGCCGCATGTAACCGTTTGTTTAGTCCATGTCCGCTGAAAATGTTGTCGCCAAGCACCATCGCCACGGAGTCACTACCGATGAAATCCTCACCGATGATGAACGCCTGCGCCAGCCCGTCCGGCGACGGCTGAACCGCATACGTCAGGTGCACGCCAAACTGCCGGCCATCCCCCAGCAGATTCTCAAAGCGCGGCGTGTCCTGCGGCGTGGAGATAATCAGGATATCGCGAATGCCCGCATTCATCAGCACGGACATCGGATAATAAATCATCGGTTTATCGTAAACCGGCAAAAGTTGCTTTGACGTTACTTTCGTCAGCGGGTAAAGGCGCGTGCCAGAGCCGCCCGCAAGGATAATCCCCTTCATATAGCGTATTACCTCCCATATTTTGTGGCGGCAGCTATGAAACATGACGTTTGCCCGCCACTTTCTACCATCATCGCTTTAAGCATGCTTACGTTTGAATAGCTTATTTTTCAGCTGCTTGATTTCGGGAACGCGGAACAGCGTGCACAACAGAAGGTAGACAGCCACGCCAGTTGCAATTCCTGCAACAAGGCTTACAAATGCGCCATTCAAAAGCTGAGTAACGCACTTGACGCAAGCCGCCATCACTGCCGAAAACAGGGTGGCCGGGAGAATGTCTATCAATTGCTGCTTAACCGTATAGTTTAGAATTCTTTTGGCTGCGAACATATTCAGCAGATGAGAAATCACACTGCAAATCAGCAAGGAAGACGCGAAAATCAGCACGCCTTGCCGAATCGTAACAATCAGGAAAAAGACTTCCACACATTTTTTGATGATTTCCAGCTTTAGCGGTGTGCCGCTGTCGCCAATCGCCTTAATTGCTTGAATAATCGCCAGCTGTATCGCCTGAAAGAGGTATCCAATAGCGAAAATCTGCAAATACGGGACGCATTCCAGCCACTTGTCCGTCAACAGCAGTGAAACCAACGGTTCAGCAACCGCTGCCAATCCAACCATCATAGGAAACAGCAGGAGACTGGATATTCTCACCGTTTTGGAAACCATTTTCGCGACACTGCTAACAGAATCCTGTTTCTTTGAATAAACGGGAAGTAACACCGTCTGAATCGTGCCATTCACACTTTCCATAACGGCTTGCGGAAACTGCTTGCCACGATTGAAAAATCCAAGAGCTTCTGATGAATAAATCTGGCCAATCAGCAAACTTCTTATGTCAAGAAACAGGGCGACAATGAAATTGGATGCGAACACTTTTGCGCCAAACGGCAAAAGTCGCCGCAGGCTCTGGACTGAAAATCTTCCTTTAGGAATCCACCGAACAATACAATATGTGACAAAGCAGGTCGCGGTTTGGTTCACCAACTGCTGTATCACCAGTGCCCATGCGCCAAATCCTGCGACCGCCAAGCCAATTCCGACAGCCGCCGCCAGCAAAGCGGACACAAAGCTTGAAATGGTCAGCACTTTGAAACGCAAATCTCTTGTTACATAGGCAACCTGCACCGCATTAAACGCCCCCGGAAATAGAACGATTGCCATAACGCGCAGGAGGCTGCTTAACTCCGGTGTATGATAAATATTGCTAATAAAAGGCGCAGTGAAAAAAATCACAAGATACAGCGCCGCTGCGACAATCTCAGAGAACATGAGAATCGTGAGATAGTCATTGCCATCAACGTCTTTCTTCTGAATTAACGCTGTGTTAAATCCGCCCTGAACAAATGTCGTTGCTAACGCAATAAAAATTGTCACAACTGACACTGTTCCATAGTCGGACGGTGTAAGCAGTCTGGCAAGCAATAACGTAACCAGAAAGTTAGTTCCTTGTACGGATATTCTTTCAAAAAACTTCCAGCCAAATGCGGAAGTTACTCTCTTCTCCATATTAATTTCCCTTCACGACGCGCATCCCGTCTCAGCACTTAGATTTTTCTACTATAAATAGTTGTTTTTCCGCGCGCCGTCAACATGTGCTGCGGAATCTCCCCCATTTCCTTTCTTCTGCCTTCCCTGGAATGGAGCGCCGCAGCAATGAGATACAGCGGAATCGCATAACCGCCCGTGGCAGAGAGCGATTCCACCTGCGCAGCGCTCAGCAGAGCAATGAAGGCAGCCATCATAATTCTGCCTTCACGCACCCTATGCGAGTTGATTGTGCCTTTGTTTGCATAGTAAACAATCAGAAGGAATAAAGTCAGCCCAATGATGCCGAAGCAAAGGGTGACATACAAGTAACGATTGTGCGGATGTGACACGCCATAGCCGAGAATAGCTTCCATCTGCGCTGCGTCCAGTCGTCCAACCCCTGTTAGTAAATTCTGCTGGATGGCTGCAAGTGCGTTATCCCAGATGCGCGTTCTGAACGTCAGCGTCACGTCCTTGTGCAGAATGTTCACCAGAAGGAACGAAAACATGTCCATCAGGCGGGCAATGACGATTGCCCAGAACGCCGCCGCTTCCGTGAGCATCACCGTCGAAATCTTGAACGGATTCCTTTTTTTCCATGTGCAGTAGAGCAGCACGAGACCGCCGATGCTAAAGCAGAACAGCCCCGTCGCCGTCCACTGCAAGATCATCGACAGAGTCGCCGCGACAGCCACGGCAATCGCAAACCGTTTTGTGAAGCGCGAACCAACGTTTGCATTCCAAAGCAGCGTGGTTGTCAACGCCAGCAGGTAAATGACGAACCACGCTGTCCGGTAACTCAGGAAGAAGTTTTGCGAATACTTCGTTGTTGCATACATCCCTGCCGGGAACAAAATCACGGTCAGGCAGTTGATGAGCACATATGCGCCCGAAACTTTTGCGACACCTTCGATGAAGGAATCGTATCCCGCGCGCAGCCCAATATAGCACACCAGTGCGATGCCCAAGTCATTCATCAGCGCGCCGAAATCCGCAATGCTGCCGCCACCAGTAAGCGTGGAGATTGGCTCCCAGAGAATCGACGCAACCACCAGCATTGTTACGCCAAATAGCCGATTAACCGGAAGCAATTGCGCGTTTTTGAACAATACGATGAGTGTAAATAGCACCAGCATGATGCGAATCATGTTCAGCAGCGTGTCAAGTATTCCCAGCGCGGGGATGCCGCTGATGCAGCCGGGCTTAATCAGGATTAAAAAACAGAACGAAATAAAATTCGGATTTCTGAAGTACCTCATTTTTCCCCTTCTGCCTTACCTTTCAGGTAAAGGGCTCTCAGTTTTTCAGCTTCCTGATGGATGTCATAGCCGTGGCTTTGAATCACCTCAAGCTTGTTCTCCCGCTGGGTGGTATCCGCCGCCAGCATCGCATCTGCCCACTGCTGCGCGGTTGCCTCTCGCGGCAGATAGGTGAACAGCGATTCATCAACGCATGCTTCCTGCGGCACAACCTCCGCTGTCGCAAAAGTTTTCAAGCCTGCGGCTTGCGCTTCAATATAGACAATGCCCAATCCCTCAAAGCGTGACGGCAGCACAAACGCATCCATCGCCTGCAGTAAATCCGGCACATCAGTGCGCAGGCCAAGGAACAGCACACTATCCGTCAGCCCCTTCGTCTGCACCAAGCGGCGGATTTCCTCCTCCAATTCGCCCTGTCCGACGAACATCAGCACCGCGTTCGGTCTTTTTTCCTTAACTTTCGCGAAAATTTCCACGGTGAACTGCGGATTTTTCTGATACGTCAGCCGCCCGACCACGCCCACCACAAACTTGTCTGTTAACCCCATTTGCGTCCGGATCTGTCGGCGCGTTTCCGGATGATAGACGTATTTCTCTGCCTCAATCGCGTTTTTCAGCACGGTATACGGATGCTTGCCGTACAGGTGGTCACCCGCATCCTTGGAGCACGCCAGGCGGAGCGTCGCAAAGCGATTCAGCAGCACGCGGAACAGCCGATAGTGCGGTTTGGCCGAAGCGCCGGTCATATACGCCATGTGTGCGTGGCAAACGCGCACTTTCACGCCGCACAGCTTGGCAATCCACAGGTACAAAAACGACCATTCTTCAAAATGAACATGCACCGCGTCGTAGTGTCCCTGTTGAATCACCCGGCGCATTTCCTTGATATTTTTCAGCAGGCTTTGCTTTTTGGGCGTGACATAAAACGCGTGAAAGCCCGCTTTTTCAAACCGTTCCTGCAAAAGATGCGGCTTGCCGATGCTCTCGCCAACAATGTCAAATACTATTCCCGGCATCGGCTGGTTTGCGCAATAGTTTGCAATCACGAATCCAACACCGCCGCCGTTAAACCCATAGGTAATATGCAGAATCTTCATAAGCTGCTTCACATTCCATCTTGATTTTTGTCAATTCGCCGAATTGCCCGCGCCTTCACACGACTGCAGCGCTTGTTCAAGCCACTGCCGGGAATCTGCTGCCTGTGCCGCCATCCGCGCATCCGCGGTTTGGAAACAGCCGTCGCTGATGATTTCCGTTGTGGCATCCTCGCCCGGCACAACCAGCCGATTCTGCATATTTGCCGTTTGCAGCAGCGTATGAATGCGGCTGTTCTGCCCGCGTTTGTCACCCTCCTTGAACCGCTGGAGGACGTTGAACTGCTTATGGAAGCGAATCGAAAACAGCGTGCAGTGGAACGAATCGGTTAATACATAATCTGCATTTTCCACAAGTCCGAGCCATTCGCGCGGGCCGACGGGCTCCTTGACGGTTCCCGGCTTCTTGAAGTCCGCAGCGACCATCGGCAGCATCCGAATCGTCAGATGCTTTTCCCGTGCGATTTTCTCTGCGGTTTCCAAATATCGCGCATTTTCACTGAGAAAATAACAGAACAGGTACTTTTGTTCGCTGTCAATCGGCTTCGCAAGCGTTTGCCAATGCGCCATGCTCACCAACAGCGTGGGGTCAACCGCCACCATCACCTGTTTGCCTGTCAATTCACGCACGATTTCCGCCCCGCGCTTTTCCCGCACAGAGACGTAGCGGAACGGAGCAATCGCCTTGCGGAGCCGCTGCTGGCATCTGTGCGGGATTTCCATCACGCCGAAGCTGGGCGCGTACGCGATTTTGCGGCGGCTATCCTGCACAAACTCCAGAAAATAGTAAGGATCATAGAGGTATGGATTCCAAATCTGGTCGCTTCCGCAGACGAATACGGCATCATCACCGCAAATCCGAGCAATTTCTGGCGCAGTGGAGCACGGCGGCGTAATCTGCATATGCTGCGCACGAAAATCATCAAACAGGGAGAGGTTGTTGACAGCTTCGGACGCGCCGTTCTTCTTCATCAGATATTCGTTGATTTTGTACTGTATGGTTTCTTTTAGGCTGTGATTGATGAACTTCAGCTTCCACATATCCGCCTTTGTGGGCTTATAATTCAGGACGCTGCACGCATACCCCGTGTCGCTGATGGTATGTTGAAGCGCGTAGGCCTGCAGTACGCTGCCGTAATTATTGCCCCGATACCACGTTTGTGTGTATACTTTCATCATCAATTTCCTCTTCTTTTCAGGTTTGCGTATAAAACCAGCAGTTTCGCCACATAGCCGGACGCATCGAAGAGCTTTTTCGCGTTGGCGACGGATTTTTCTGCCATCCGCTGATATTCCTCGTCGCTCAAGCGCATCACACGCCCGATAGCATTCGCCAGTGCGGCTTCGTCCTTCATCGGGCTGATGAAACCCGTTTCGCCGTCAACAATATTCTCCGGCAGACCACCGGCGTTTGTCGCAACAACGGGCTTCCCCATCGCCTGCGCTTCGCACGCGGTATAACCGCTGGCTTCGTACCACTCGGACGGCACGACCACGCAGGCGCAGTTGCGCACATAATGCCAGAGGTTTTCGCCGGACTGGAAGCCGACCATCGTTACCCGCTGGTTTAGATGATGCGCTTCGATTTCCGCGCGGATGGCATCTTCCTCCGGGCCAGTGCCGACAATGATAAGCGGAACATTTTCCAGCTTCTCCATTGCCCGAACCAGCGTCAGGATACCCTTTTCCGCCGAAAGCCGCCCATAATACAGCACATAATCGCCGCGTTTGCCCTGCACGGCGTACTTTGTATCCGCCGGAAGGAAGTTTTTCATGTGCACAATGGGCGATTTTGTCAGTCCAGACGCTTCCAGCTTGTTCTTGTAACACTCGGACGGCGTGATAAACAGGTCGATTTTCCTGTACAGCCCGCTGCGCTTGTTGAAATCGCTCTCGATGGCGGCCATCAGGCACTTCGCCCGCGAATCCTTGAAGCACACACGCTTGACGCAGTTCCAGTAATTCCCATGCAGGCACGCTTCGCAGATTTTCCCGTGGTCGAGCATGACATGATTCGGGCAGACGCAGTTGAGGTCGTGCATGGTGAAGACGACCGGGATGCCGTGCTTTTTCGCCGCATCAACGATGGAAGCGGTCAGCACGCGGTGGAAGAGGTTGATGTGGATGATATCCGGCTTTTCCTTTTCAATCAGCGCAGAGATTTTTTTCTTTGCTTCAAAGGAATACACCATGCGGAAGGCGGCTTTCAGCTTCTGCGCGGCGGTTAACTCCCCGTTAAACTCCACATTGCTGACGAAATACGCGCTTTGTTCGCAGGGCAGGTTCTTTTCATCCTGCATGGCGAAAAAGATAACCTCGTGCCCCGCCTGCCGCAGCAAATCCGCCAAACCGAAAAAGTAGGTTTCCGAACCGCCGTGCATATTAAAGTATTTGTTTACAAGCAGTATCTTCATGCCGCGCCTCCTTATCTCCGGCGCAGCTTACGCACCACGTTCCGCAGCGGCTTGTACAGCCCAACGGCAACCAGCGCTTGCGTTACGCGCAGCTTTATTCCATTTTCATGCACAATATACTGATTCAGGTTCGTCTCAATCGGCGTAGCATCCAGCTGTGAAAAGAACTGCGCCCGATGCGCATTTTCCTTGCCCGCGCGCACCAGCATCGAATTGCTGGCGCACACCCGCTCCAGCGGATATTCCTCCATGAACCACGCGCTTGCGGCTTTATCCACCCAATCTTTGCCTTTTTGAGTGTTGACAATCAGCGCGGAAATTCCCTGATTTTCGCTTTGCTGGATAAGCCGTTCCCCTGCCTTCCAGAGGTCGCCGACGACGATATCCGCGCTGCCGTTGTCGCCCTTAAACTCGCAATGATAGCAGCTTTGGCGGTACGTCAGACCTTGGAGCATCGCCAGCACATACGGATTCTGCCGATAGCTCATTTCCTGATGCCGCTTGCCCGATTTTGTCGTCAGCACAAAATACGGCATCGTCCAGCCGACCGGCGTTTTACTGCGGAAGTTCACATTGCGGATTTTCTCGCCGTACTGCGCCGCTTTCGCATCCCGGTAGCGCTGCCAGACGCCCGCCGTGGGTGTGCCCTCGCAAATCAGCGCGACCAGCAGCAGATTTTCCGGATTGCCCGTCACTGCCGCGCACGCCGCGCACTGGCAGGGCGTGCCGCAGAACATGACGGGCGTCCCCGCCTTCAGCAGGCCACGAACCGTCACCAAACAATTGCCGATGTCGCTTTGCACATACTTGGAACTGCGCATCCGCTCAACATCTTCCAGCTTATTGGAGACGATGTGCACCGCGTCCATCTGCTCATTCCACACGCAGCCGCACACATAGCCACCCTGCCGCAGCATTTCCTGCGCCAGTGGGAAGAACATGCCACCGGATGCCGACGCTTTGCGCGCCTGTGTATCCAGCTGATACGCCGCATAGCAGCCTTCCTTGCCCAGCGGCGTATGATTTTTGTCCGCGTGCTGATGGATGCACACGC
>ERZ779932.1408-NODE-1408-length-10284-cov-1.833806_pt1 | contig 10284 bp, 8 predicted proteins | sample MGYA00511064_ERZ779932 | MGnify/ENA primary metagenome ERZ779932 (study PRJEB29588, sample SAMEA1966821) | human gut metagenome | biome: human gut; feature: human-associated habitat; material: faeces | place: Denmark | collected 2008/2010 ...
TTTCAACCGCCTTACCGGATTTGGTGATCACATTAGCAGACAACGCACGATCCATACCGGCAATACCGATGGCAGATAACAAACCACCGATCGTAGTCGGGATCAAACAAACGAACAAAGAGATAAAGGCCGCGATCGTAATCGTCGTGTTGGAATAATCAGCAAACGGTTTCAAGGTACCGCAAACAACAACGAATACCAATGTAAAACCTGCCAGCAAGATTGTCAAGGCGATTTCGTTCGGAGTTTTCTGGCGAGAAGCGCCTTCCACCAAGGCGATCATCTTATCCAAGAAACTTTCACCCGGTTCGGTCGTCACTTTCACCTTGATCTGGTCGGACAATACTTTCGTACCGCCTGTTACAGAACTCTTGTCTCCACCCGCTTCACGGATCACCGGAGCAGATTCACCTGTGATGGCGCTTTCATCGATAGAAGCCAGACCTTCGATAATTTCACCATCGGAAGGAATCGTGTCGCCGGCTTCACAAATAAAGATGTCGCCTTTCTTCAACTGAGAAGAACTGACCGTTTCAATCTTGTTACCGACACACAATTTGGCAGGAGTTTCTTCCCGGGTCTACGCAAACTGTCGGCCTGTGCCTTGCCTCGTGCCTCTGCAATCGCCTCTGCGAAGTTGGCGAAAAGCAACGTGGCGAACAATACAATAAACACTAAGATATTGTAACCGAAAGATCCTTGTGTCGTATCACCGGTGGTAGCCGCCCAAATCGTAACAAACAACATGACGAATGTCACCACCTCCACGATAAACATGATCGGGTTACGGAACATCATCCGCGGATTCAACTTAATGAATGATTGCTTCAAACTTTCTATAACGAGCTTCTTTGGAAATAAAGAAGCAGTTTTGTTATTTCTCATCTTCTTAATCTGTCAATTAGTAAATACTAAAATATTCGGCGATCGGGCCTAATGTTTGTGCCGGGAAGAATGACAAGGCAGCAACGATGACGATTACGAAGAATGTCATCACACCGAATGTAACCGTATCAGTCTTTAATGTACCCGCACTCTCCGGAGTGTACTTCTTGTTTGCCAAAAGACCTGCAATAGCTACCTGTCCGACAATTGGCAAATAACGAGAAATGATCAGTGCCAAACCGCAAGTGTAGTTCCAGAAATAGGTATTGTCGCCTAATCCTTCAAAACCGGAACCGTTGTTAGCAGAAGAAGAAGTATATTCATATAACATTTCACTGAAACCATGGAAACCAGGGTTGTTCAACCAGCCACCCTCGCTCTCTACGAATTCAGGGGCATATACCCATACGTAGGAAGAGATAGCCGTAAAGATCAAAATCACGAATGGGTGAGCCAACGAAACGATCGTTGCAATCTTCATTTCTCGGGCTTCTACCTTTTTACCTAAGAATTCCGGCGTACGTCCGACCATCAAACCGCTGATGAATACGGCTATAATCAAGAATGCATAGTAGTTCATGAAACCTACGCCGACACCACCAAACCATGTATTGATCTGCATGTTCAACATCTCCACCATACCAGAAAGAGGCATTGTACTGTCGTGCATACCGTTAACGGAACCATTAGAGGTGACGGTCGTAGTCACAGACCACAAAGCGGTTGCGCCCGGACCCAGACGGGTTTCCTTACCTTCCATAGCACCGCAAGACTGGTCAATACCCATCTCGTCGATTTTCGGGTTACCTGCCATCTCATAGTGAACGTTACAGAATACCCCCAAAAGATAAGCAAACAGCATCACACCATAGATCACATAACCTAACTTTTTACGTTTCAGATAAAATCCCAAAGCAAATACCAATGCCATCGGAATGATCAGAATAGACCAACATTCTACAATATTGGTCAGGTAAGTCGGGTTTTCCAATGGGTGAGAAGAGTTTACTCCGAAGTAACCACCACCATTCGTACCTAACTGTTTAATCGGAACGATTGCAGCTGTAGGACCTTGTGAAACAGTTTGTTCAGCTCCTTCCAATGTCGGGATTGTCATTTTGGAGTCAAAGCCCATCGGCGTACCTTGTATGATCAGGATGAAACCCACGATCAGAGACATCGGGAAAAGGATACGTGTACAGCTGATCACTAAATAGTGCCAGAAGTTGCCGATTGTTTTAGTTGTTTTGGCGGCCATCGACTTCATAATTCCAGCCATGGCAGCCATACCTGTTGCAGCAGTGATGAACTGGAACAACATGATGACGAACAACTGTGTAAAATAAGTCAAACCGCTTTCTCCGCTATAGTGCTGCAAGTTACAGTTAACCATGAAACTAATACACGTGTTGAACGCCAAATCTGGACTTTGTCCGCTGTTCCCATCAGGATTCAAAGGAAGATATCCTTGCGATACCAACAGGATCATACCCCAGAAGAACCAAAATACGTTTATAATAAGCAGAGATTTCAAGAATGCCTTCCAATCCATCTCTTCATTGGGGTTGATACCCGCCAGCTTGTAAATAAATCTTTCAATTGGAGCCATGAAACGCATGCAGTCGTTTCCCTCCTTATACACCTTGGCGATATGCTTTCCCAGCGGGTAACTGATAACCAGCAGCAGCAATATCTGCAATGCTACACCTAAAATTTCTGTATTCATCTTTTCACTTAAAAAAACTAATTACCATTAAAACTTTTCGGGCTTAATTAGGACATACATCAAATACCCGAAGATCAATAAGCAAAGTATAAACAGTGCTAAAAACATAATTTAATTCTCCTTTCTTACATTAAATTTTCTCAAACCAGTCCACACACTTGAAGAAAAACCAATAGCATGCTACACCGGTAGCACACAAGAACAAAAATGATAACGTATCTTCCATACTTGTCTTTTTTAATTGTTAATACTATTTATTTGTTTTCCACCCTACTATATGCCAAAGCTGTGCCAAAAAATCGAGTTCTTGCACAATGCATTGTTTATCAGCTATATAATCAAAAAATAATATTATTATGTAATATGCTCAATCCTTTTCAAAAGGAAAAAGATATTTTCATTTTGAAAAGGTATATAAAAATGGCAAGCTGCCTGTTTTAGGTAAACCTACCGGGTATGCAAGAACAAAGTGTTCCACATTATAGTCCATAGGCTTCCATCTTCCTATAAAGTGTGGTTAAGGCTATCCCAAGAGGACGAGCAGCTTCGGGTTTGTATCCGTTAGTATGTTGGAGAACTTTCTGAATGTGGTGCTTTTCAACGCTGACTAGGTCCAATTCAATATTATTCCCCGTATTTTCAGATAATTGACATTTCCTTTCCATGGACATCGTTTTATGGCTGCCATATATTTTTTATGATCACTTTAAATCTCACCAAAATCTTTAGATATCTGCCCTGCACAGGCAGGCTTCCAACAATCGAAATTTCTCTTTTTAGCTAAAATCATGTTATTGATTATAGGCAATTCGCAACTTTCGCTGATATATAAAATAGCATGTCCTTGAGCTGTTGTTTTCAATTGTTTTCTTAATGTGTTCCAAGCTTCTGTATCAGAAATAAAATATTGCGATGCGGTAGACTCCGTTTCATACACCAGTTTGTATTCATTCAGCACCAATTCATTTTCCTGATTTGTCTTCTTTTGAGGATAGCATAAATAGGCAATTCCTGTCAAAAGGATGATTCCTGTAAAAGTATTCAGCAGATATTTAAAATAATAATCATTTTCGAAGACATAGAATTCATTGATGCTACCACATATACATACGCTAGCCACTAACAATAATATTACCGTTATCCGTTGCTTTAAAAATTTCATCCGCATATTCTTTTCCATTTGTATCCTAATTTTTGAAATCAAATCCTTTAAATAAGCCGTGAATAAATTATATCCACGGCTCAAAAAGAAAAAAACAATTCAAATCTTTACAGAATGAATGGAGAAAAAGATTTTGGTACACATAAAACAACTTTAATTGCAATAATATATAATATGAAACTCATATCCTTCTATGAGCAACCAAGTACTTCTTGCAAGGCCACCATTTTTCAATCCTGTTTTTCAAAATGAAAAAATACCCCAAAACACCAATCCAGCTTGTTACTAGTAACAGAACGATAATCTTGTTTTTGATCCTTTGAGGAACATCTTTTTTTATTAAATTGCTGATTGCCCATACAGAGGCAAGCGAGCCTAACTGATAAATAAAAAATACCATTTTGTTTCTTTGTTGTTCTACATTGTTTCTTATAGCAGACAACCGAAGATGAATATTAATGATACTTTCTTCGGAAATCTAAACTGATAAAGATAATGCCAAAATCAGACCAATTAGAAAACAACAAACATAAATCACTATATATCAATTGATTAAAAATATTAATTCTAAATTGAAAGTAAAAAAACAACTAAAATGAAAAAGTGTTTTTCATTTTGGTAATATTACTTAGGCTTCCCTATTTGCAAACATCTGTTTATCAATGACAAATACAAATTGGTATGGATTTTGCTTTGTGTTGTATATAATATTTCAAATATGAGATTATTTATCATTTCGAATAGGTTGCCTGTAAAAGTTACACGTTCCTCCGATGGAAAATTTGTTTTTTCACGGAGCGAAGGAGGGCTGGCTACAGGTTTGAAGTCATTGGACGTTGATTGTGAAAAACATTGGATTGGTTGGCCTGGCGTCTGCGTAGAACAAAAGACGGAAAAAGATGACATTTGCAGTCAATTGGAAAAAAATAATTATCATCCGGTATTCTTATCCGACAGGCAGTATGAAAATTACTACGAAGGATATAGCAACAGTACCCTATGGCCCCTCTGTCATTACTTTTTTGCTTATACGTTATATAAAAAGAACTTTTGGGAATCATATAGGGAAGTCAATGCTGTTTTTTGTGAAGAGATATCTCGGATAGTTGAACCTAATGATTGGGTTTGGGTACAGGACTATCAGTTAATGCTGTTGCCGGGCATGCTCCGTGAGAAGTTTCCCAACCTTCATATCGGGTATTTCCACCATATTCCGTTCCCTTCACATGAACTTTTCCGGATTCTGCCCGAAAGGGTCGAGATCCTGAACGGACTTTTGGGAGCCGACTTTGTCGCTTTTCACATTCACGATTATATGCGTCATTTCATCAGTGCGACGGAACGCATCCTTCATAAGAATTTCAATCTGGATGAAGTTCAAATGAATGATCGTGTAACCCGTGTGGATGCATTACCGATGGGGATAAACTATGATCTTTATCACAATGTGATAGCTGATGACAAAGTCCACCACGCAGTAGAGAAAACACGACTTCTATTTGGAGATCATAAGTTAATCATATCGGTAGACCGACTGGATTACAGCAAAGGAATATTGCACCGTCTTTACGGATTCGCCTCTTTTTTGAAAAATCATCCGGAATATCACGGGAAAGTGACATTGGCGATGGTTATCGTCCCCTCTCGCGACCATGTAGGCAGTTATGCCGAATTGAAAACCAAAATAGACGAGGAGATCGGTTCTATCAATGGAACTTACTCTACCATGAATTGGACTCCGGTATGTTATTTTTATCACGGTTTCTCTTTTGAGGAATTGGTAGCGATGTATTATGTTGCCGATATAGCCTTGGTAACCCCTTTGCGCGATGGTATGAATCTTGTGGCAAAAGAGTATGTCGCTACCAAACGATAATCCGGGGGTACTCATTTTAAGTGAAATGGCCGGTGCTTCGGTTGAATTGTCTGATGCTTTATTGATTAATCCAAACGACACGGACCAGATCGAACAAGCCATTTGCCGTGCATTGAAAATGCCATTGGAGGAACAAAGAGAAAGGCTTCAGCGAATGCAAGCCATCCTTTCGGTTCAAACCGTAAACAAATGGGCTGCGGATTTCATGAGAGAATGGCGGCAGGCCGCAGAGAAAAACAAACGATTACAAAAGAAAAAGATCTCCGCACAAGACCAGAACGAAATCAAAACATTATATGACCAAGCGAAAAAGCGCTTGATTTTGCTGGATTACGACGGAACATTAACTGCATTCAAAAATCATCCGGAAGATGCAGCTCCAACACCTGCATTACGAGACCTGTTACAGCGTTTTTGTTCCGACTCTCGGAATCATGTAACCATTAATAGCGGGCGGGACCACTATAAATTGGAGAAATGGCTGGGAGATCTTCCTCTGTCTTTTGCCGCCGAGCATGGTGCATTTTACAAGGAAAAAGGCGCATGGCATAAAAACATAGGCAATCGAGAGTGGGATTCGGAGCTATTGTTTATTCTAAATTTGTTTGTAAGCAAAACCCCGTACTCTCATCTTGAGACAAAAAAAGCTGCTCTTGCCTGGCATTATAGAGAATCGGACGCCTGGCTGGGAGAGCTGAGAGCGCAACAGCTAACAAAGGCTATAATGCCTGTTTGCCTGAGAAAGGGATTACAAATCATGCAGGGCAACAAAGTCGTGGAAATAAAATCTCCAGAATACACAAAAGGTTCGGAAGTAGATCGCCTATTATTGGCTTCCCGCTATGATTTTATACTAGCAATGGGAGATGACACGACGGATGAGGATATGTTCCGGGCTCTTCCAGTATCCGCCATAACAGTTAAAGTTGGAATTGTATCTGAAAAAGCCAAATACAATCTGTCCTCGCAGGAAGAAGTATTGCCTTTTTTGGAAGAACTGTCGGGTGAAGGTGTTAGTTACGGAACGACTTCCAGAAGCATAAAAGGTCAACTGAAAGCCACCGTTGATTTTTTTAAAGGATTGTGGACAAATAAAAAATAATTTTTATGGACAAGTTAAATTACGGAGTAATAGGAAATTGCTGCACAGCGGCTTTGATTTCGGATAAAGGCAGTATAGATTGGTTATGTTTCCCTAACTTCGACTCACCTTCCATCTTTGCGTCATTGCTCGATCGGGAGAAAGGGGGATATTTCGGCTTCGAGGTTTCTCCGGATTATCAAATATCGCAATCGTATGTTCCTCATACAAATATTCTTTCGACCAACTTCGTATCAGAAGAAAATGAATTTGCCGTTGTAGATTTCATGCCTTGTTACCATCTGAGCGATGCGAGCAATTGTTATCGTCCGGCAGAGATCTACCGATATATCCGCAGAATCAAAGGTACTCCCCGTTTTAAAATCAACTATGAGCCGGCTCCGGACTATGCCCGTGGAAAGACAATTTTCAACACGACCTCGGAATATATAGAGACCTACTCTACTTCTAACAGCAAAGATAGGCAATATCTTTATTCCTCACTACCTTTGCACAAGATCTTGGAACAGAAAGAAATCATACTGGCTAAGGACGAGTTCTTGCTACTTTCATATAACGAGAAAGTAATACCCGTCAACATTGAGCGTGAGAAACTGGAATACTGCCGGACGCTGGTTTATTGGCTAAATTGGACTGACCGAACCAAGAAGTTTACGGTCTATAACGATGTCATTGAGCGAAGTCTCCTAGTTTTAAAATTGATGTCTTTTTATAATGGAGCCGTATTGGCGGCCATAACAACTAGCCTACCGGAAACGATCGGAGAAGTCCGTAACTGGGATTATCGTTTTTGTTGGCTGCGCGACGCCTCCATGTCCATTGAAACTTTGTTCCAGATAGGCCATGTCGAAGCCGCAAGGCGGTTCATGAGATTTGTCCAGTCTACTTTTGTTTCTCAACACGATACTTACCAGATCATGTACGGTATTCGCGGAGAAAGAAAATTGACGGAAGTTATTCTGGGACATCTTTCCGGTTATAAGAACTCACGACCCGTTCGGATCGGTAATGATGCTTACCACCAGCTTCAAAATGACTCGTTCGGCTATTTAATGGACCTGATCTACCAATACTATCGTTTGATGCCCGGTACATTGGACGAGGTGGAAGATATGTGGGAAATGGTAAAAAGTATCCTGACGAATGTGATGATTGACTGGAAAAAACCAGACAAAGGCATTTGGGAGATTAGAGGAGAAGGACAGCATTTTGTTTCCTCCAAAGTTATGTGCTGGGTCGCATTAGACAGGGGAGCTCGTATTGCAGATTTATTAAACAAACCGACATACCGGAGACGTTGGTCGGAAGAAGCGGCCGTAATCAAAGAAAATGTCATGAAAAACGGTTGGAAAGAAGAGATGCAAAGTTTCTCGCAAGCCTACGGTAATTCCGACCTTGATGCGTCCTTGTTGTTAATGGAACCGTACGGATTTATCGATCCGAGAGACATACGCTACCATAAAACAGTGCAAGCGATAAAGAATGCGTTACTTTACAAAGGGTTGATGTACCGTTATAAATCTCATGATGATTTCGGACTTCCCTCTTCCGCCTTTACTATTTGTACGTTCTGGCTCATTCGTGCTCTTTATGTCATAGGAGAAAAAGAAGAAGCACGTAGTCTGTTTGAGGAAATGCTTCATAATTCAAATCACTTGGGACTTTTCAGTGAAGACATTGATTTTGAAACCAAGGAGCAACTGGGGAATTTTCCTCAAGCATATTCCCATTTGGCACTAGTCAATACCGCTATATTGTTTTCGGAAGAGGACATACGACTGTTTTTTAAATAAACCTTCTGTATCTCTTTCATTTTGGAAATATTTTTTCACTATGAAAGAGATTTTATTCTCTTTTTATAGGACAAAGCTCATAGATATCTCATTATTAAATAATTATATATCTTCGAACGCTATTGGCTCAAAAATTGCCAGCTCCTTGCAGTTAAATAGTGAATCAATATGGAAACGAATAATTTACTGGCCCCATTATTTTTTGTATTGATAAGGTTGATGGGAGGTGCGATTTTAAAATTCGGATTAAAAAAGATGCCTCTTCCTTACACGGTCGGGCTATTTGCCTTTGGATTATTGATCGGTACGTTTGACCGGATAGGCTGGTTGGAAAGCATTCCTATATTAAAATCATCGATCGATTTTGCCGGAAATGCTAATCCCGATATGATACTTTATATTTTTCTTCCGATCTTGATATTCGACGCTGCTTATGAACTGGACGTGCATATCTTTCGAAAAACATTGACAAATGCCACTATATTGTCCGTACCGGGTGTCATTATTGCGATGTTGCTGACGGCTGCCTTGATGATAGGGATCGGAACGTTCGCCCCTTCTTATGAAGGGTGGAACTGGACATTTGCATTGATGTTCGGAGCCTTGATAAGTGCGACAGACCCAGTGGCCGTTGTCGCATTGTTGAAAGAGCTAGGCACCAGTAAACGTTTCTCGACGCTAGTGGATGCCGAGTCGATGCTAAACGATGGAACCGGTATTGTCCTTTTCATGCTGTTTTTCGGAGCCTATACCGCTACTGGTGTTTCGGATTCTCCCGTAGCGGACTTTATCATGGTCGTTGCCGGAGGAGCCCTGGTTGGTACGCTTTTGGCTTATTTGTGTATTCAATTTATCACAAAAGTAAATGGAGACGAGATGCTTCAAAACAGCGTGATGATTCTTTCCGCTTATATGACTTTTGTCATAGCGCAAAATTATTTGGAAGTATCGGGAGTAATCGCTTTGGTCGGTTTCGGTTTGGCAGTCTCTTACATGGGCCGTCTGAGGTTGAAACCGCAGGTCAATAAATTCATGCGTCAATTTTGGGAATTGGCGGCACACATAGCAAATACATTGATATTCATAATTGTAGGTATCGTAATAGCATTGAAGGTAGACTTCTCATGGATGGATTTATTGATTCTTATCTGTGTATATGCCGGGATAAATATCATTCGTATATTAATAATAACCATATTTTATCCGATCATGAAACGGTCCGGATATGGCTTGTCGGTGCGAGAGTCCACGATCTTGAGTTGGGGAGGATTACGTGGTGCATTGGGACTAACGATGGCACTGATGGTATCGTATACCTTTTCGATACCAGAACCAATACGTCGGCAAGTACTTTTCCTTACGGCTGGGATTGTAACTTTAACATTGACAATAAATGCGACTACAATCGGTTGGCTTCTAAAGAAATTGGGATTGGCAGAGATACCGTCCTCCAAGCTTCTTTTGGATTATAGCGTAAAAAAGCAGTTGTACGAAGGTTCTGAAAAATACCTAAAAGATTTGAAACAGAAGGAAGCGTTGGAAGCAACAGACTGGAGTATTGTCGAACAGTTCCTACCTCAAAAAGAAATATATCCGGAAATGCCTGTCCGTACCAAAGACGTAATGGCAGACATACGTCTACGAATCTTGGATAGAGAGCGCTCGCTCTATTGGAGCCTATACACAAACGGTGTCACCCCCCCCCCCCCCCCCCCCCCCCCCCCCCCCCCCCCCCCCCCC
>ERZ779932.1413-NODE-1413-length-10258-cov-1.827796_pt1 | contig 10258 bp, 7 predicted proteins | sample MGYA00511064_ERZ779932 | MGnify/ENA primary metagenome ERZ779932 (study PRJEB29588, sample SAMEA1966821) | human gut metagenome | biome: human gut; feature: human-associated habitat; material: faeces | place: Denmark | collected 2008/2010 ...
CATTCTCCAGCCCGATCCGTTATTCCGAGCTCCCTCGTTATTACCGTGAGCTGGATTGTCCGGATGATGTGGCAATGTTCCAGGTTGCTCCAATGGACAAGCATGGATACTTCAACTTCGGGCCAAGTGCTTCCCATCTTGGTGCAATGTGTGAGACAGCCAGACATATCATCGTAGAAGTCAACGAAAATATGCCGCGCTGCCTTGGCGGAACAGAAAACGGTATACATATTTCCAAAGTCAATGCAATCGTAGAAGGCTCCAATCCTCCAATCGGAGAACTCGGTGCCGGCGGTCCTGCTACCGAAGTAGACCAGAAAGTTGCACAGCTGATCGTAGACCAGATTCCAAACGGTGCCTGCTTGCAGCTTGGTATCGGTGGTATGCCAAACGCAGTCGGTTCCCTGATCGCACAGTCCGACTTAAAGGATCTTGGTGTTCACACAGAAATGTATGTAGATGCATTCGTAGACATTGCCAAAGCCGGAAAGATTACCGGTGCCTGCAAAAACATTGACCGCTACCGTCAGGTATATGGTTTCGGTGCCGGAACCAAGAAGATGTATGATTATCTGGATGAAAATCCAGAACTGATGAGCGCACCTGTCAGTTACACCAACGATATCCGCTCCATCGCAGCACTGGACAACTTCATCTCCATCAACAACTGTGTAGATATCGACCTGTTCGGACAGATCAGTGCCGAGTCTTCCGGAACCAAACACATCAGTGGTGCCGGCGGACAGCTTGACTTCGTTCTCGGTGCTTATATGTCCAAAGGTGGAAAGAGCTTTATCTGCTGTTCTTCCACATTCACGGATAAGAAAGGTGTTATGCATTCCCGCATCCGCCCGACCCTGGCAGAAGGTTCTATTGTCACAGACACCCGTGCAAATACCCACTATGTCGTTACCGAATATGGCATGGTCAATGTAAAGGGATTATCTACCTGGCAGAAGGCAGAGGCTCTGATTTCCATTGCACATCCGGACTTCCGTGATGATCTGATCAAAGAGGCAGACCAGATGCACATCTGGAGACGTTCCAATCGATAAGAACACCGTTTGTTCACAATTTATTCATATTGCAAAAAAACCTCGTTTTTAACGGGGTTTTTTTATAAATTTTACCTCTTGTCTTTACTATCCTTTTTTAGTAATCTATAGTTCGAGTAAAGGAGAGGTAAAGATGAAGAAATTTTTTAGTATTATCAAAGAAAAACTATTCACCAGAGTTGAAAAACAACATTCCGAAGCTTACCTGCGTCGGATCTCATTTCTGAATAAATATTCCCTGCTGTTCCACATGTTGATATCCTGTGGGATCGTATTTATGGTGGAGGTTCTTTCCCGAAGGAGTTTTCTCTCGGCATGTTCCTTCGTTGGGATGCATACCGGTGCATTTTTTTATAATGCCTTTATTGTATTTGCATCCTTAAGCTTTGTTTATCTGTTCCGCAGACGTGCATTCTGGCGGATCATTATCAGCGGTTTCTGGGTGCTCCTTGGAATCATTAACGGATGCATCCTTTCAAACCGTGTAACACCGTTTGGCTTTACAGACCTTAAATGTATCAATGATCTGTTTGCCATGAACAATACCAACTATTTCACGGCAGAAGAAGCTACCATCGTAGTCATCGGGCTCGGTCTGTTCCTTCTGTTTTGTGTTGCGCTCTTCATTAAAGGACCGCGCTATCAGGGCAAGACCCATAAAATTGTTGTAGTAGGTGCCATTGTATCGGTACTGTTTGTCGGTCTTCCTGTTACAACCTCTGCTGCACAGAATGCCAATGTTGTTGCAAGTTACTTCTCCAACATTGCACAGGGATATGAAAACTACGGTTTTATCTATGGATTCTCTTCGAGTGTGGTAGACCGTGGAATGAGCAAGCCGGATGACTACTCCGAGCAGAAAATTGCTTCGATTGAAAAAAATGTAAATGACACAAAAAAAGAAACAACTGTCACCAAAAAGAATGCACCAAATATTATCTGTATTCTTCTTGAATCATTCTGTGATCCGGATGAGATCAAGTTTCTGAATTATAATCAGGATCCGATTCCTACCTTCCACAATCTCGAGAAGAACTACACGAGTGGTTACCTGACAGTTCCGGTTGTTGGCGCAGGAACCGCAAACACTGAGTTTGAAGTTCTCTCCGGTATGAGTATGCAGTACTTCGGAACCGGCGAGTATCCGTATAAAACAATCCTGAAAAAGACAGACTGCGAGAGCACTGCTGCTGATCTGGCTTCCATCGGATATGGAACCCATGCCGTACATAACAATGGCAGCCGTGCAAATGCATTTTCCATGATGGGATTTGATACTTTCACCAGCAAGGAACTGATGAACATTCAGAGTTATACGCCAAACGGAAGCTGGGCTACCGATGATATTCTTGTTCCTGAAACAATCAAAACCTTAGATTCCACTCCGAATCAGCCGGACTTTACCTACACCATTACCGTAGGTACACATGGTGATTATCCAAAGACTCCGGTTATCGCAAGTCCGGTATATACCGTCAGCGGTGTGGATGATGAAGAAAAGAAAAACCAGTGGACTTATTACGTCAACCAGTTAAATGAAGTAGATACATTCCTGAATGATCTGATTACAGAGCTCTCCAAGAGAGATGAAGATACCATCGTGGTAGCGTTCGGCGATCATCTTCCAACCATGGGTCTGGAAGACTCCGATATGAAATCCGGTGATATCTACAAGACAAAATATGTTACATGGAATAATATGGGATTAAAGAAACAGGATGCAGATCTGTATGCATATCAGCTGATGGCAAGCATTACGGATTCCACAGGTATTCATGAGGGAACCATCTTAAATTACCATCAGACCCAGATGAACAACGCAGACCACACTGCATATCTGGACGGACTGGATAATCTGCAGTATGACATTCTTTACGGAAACCGTTACTGCTATGATGGCAAAGACAAATACCCTGCAACCGACATTGTAATGGGAATTGACGATGTAACGGTATCTGAGACGTCGGATTCCATCGGCGGATCGGAAGTGTTTGTCTATGGAAACAACTTCACCAAGTGGAGTAAGGTATTTGTAAATGACGAGAAAGTCAATACAACCTTCAGCAATTCCGGTTGTCTGATTATTCCAAAAGACAGTGTCAAAGACGGTGATACCATTAAAGTGTGCCAGATGGGTTCCAACAGTACGATTTTCCGTGAATCCAACACGTACACATACAAAGATCCTGCTGTGGAAGAAACCGTTACGGGAACAGAGTCGGACAGCAATACCGAATCTACAGTTTCAGAAAGCCAGAAATAAGCAAAAAAGACCTGCCAGTGATTTATTTTTCACTGACAGGTCTTTTCTTGTCTTAAATCGTCTTCAGCGCATCCACAGCGACATCCAGATACGGATTTTCCATCTCATAGAATGCACCGGCATCCGCAGCTTTCGCATATGCCGGATCCAATGGCAGTTTGCCTAAAACTCGGGTTCCTTCTTTTGCGGCAACTTCGTCAATGTTGCTTTCTCCAAACAGTGCGATCTTCTTTCCACAATCCGGGCATTTCAGATAACTGAAATTTTCCACCAGTCCAAGCACCGGTATATGCATCATATTTGCCATATGGAAAGCTTTCTTTACGATCATCTGTACCAGTTCCTGTGGAGATGTAACAATAACGATACCATCCACCGGAAGGGACTGGAACACGGTAAGCGGTACATCACCGGTTCCCGGTGGCATGTCCACAAACAGATAGTCCACATCGCCCCAGACCGCCTCATTCCAGAACTGTTTCACAGCCCCTGCAATCACAGGTCCTCTCCAGACAACCGGTGCTTCTTCATCTTCCATCAGAAGATTGATGGAAACGATTTTGATTCCTTCTTTTGTCTCATACGGATACATTCCTTTTTCGTCACCGACCAGCTGACCGTGTGCTCCAAACATCTTTGGAATGGACGGTCCGGTAATATCGGCATCCAGAATTCCCACTTTATATCCGGCTTTCGCCATCTGTACCGCCAGGGAAGAAGTAACAAATGATTTACCGACACCTCCCTTTCCGCTGACCACTCCAATCACATGTTTGATATTGGAATATGCATTCATCGCTTCGAGCATACTCTGCGGATTCTGAGAATTATGGGAACATCCCTCACAGCTTTCTTTGGAACAGGATGATGCTCCGCTGCAACTTGAATTTTCTGGCATAATGATAGCCTCCTTGTTAATTATTTAATGATTTATTTATATAGACTGCCCAGTCTTTGGAATGGGTAGTATATGAAATAAGCTTTTCCGATAATTTTATCTTTGCTGACATAGGTATGATCCCAATATCTGGCATCATAGGAATCATTCCGGTTGTCTCCAAGCACCAGATAACTGTCTTTGGGAACCTCAAACTCAAACGGTCCGGTTGCCTCTGTCCATGTCTCTTTCAGGTAATCCTCCTTCAAAGGAGTCTCAGAGTCATTGATATAGATTTTCGCATCCTCAATGGTAACCTTTTCTCCCGGCAGACCAATCACACGCTTGACGTATTTTTGCGTTTCGTCATCCGGGAACCGGAAAATCACGATATCTCCTCTCTTCGGTTCTGAAAACTGATACCGCAGCCCGAACAGGTCATCGCCCGGTTCAATGGTATGCTCCATCGATCCGGTCGGGACTGTTGCATTGATGATCACGTAATTCTTCAAAACCATCGCCAGCGCGAAGGCTGCCAGCAGAGTGACTACCCAGCTGAGCACTTCCCGCAGAGGCGAAGAAGCTTTCTCCTTTCCCTCGCCCTTTGGATCATTGTCCATCTTTATTTCTTCTGTCAATATTTCTTTTTTTTCTTCCATAATCACTCTACTCTCTTGGTGCAAACCACCAGTCAATAAAATCTTCCCTGCGGAAAACCAGTCCCACAAGTCCCAGATCCACACGTTCTTTCTGTGTCAGGGTCTGCGCAATAAATTCATTCACAGATACATCAAAATCGCCTTCCAGGCACCAGATACAGCTCACTGTCGGCACATTCTCCTGATTTTTCCAGTCATCTACGAACGAACCGCCGAAATCAACAATCTTATTCCAACAATGCTGCGTATTGATAACCCGCTGCTTGATATTCTCATAGATGACCTCCATCATCCGGTGAACTTTCGGGTGATACATCACAGGCTCAAGAATCCTTAAGAGTCGGTGCTTTGGATTGACACGCAGTTCCAGCGTTCCGTTTGCCGTATTCGTCACCATACAGAAAATCTCGTTATCCGGAAACGTTTCCGGCCGCAGATGATACTGATAACGATATGGTACCACACTTTTTATCATATGGAAATCTGCATCCATTTCTTCATATATAACACCCGGACATTCACTGCTTATCACATAGTGCATGCTACCCTGATAAGGCGCCAGAAGCTGGCAGAACAGATCCCGGTTCTTTTCGAATACAATCAGCTGGTATTCTGCCAGAAAACGCCGGAAATCCATAATATGGTTCTGCCTGTAATATGTAAACAGCCCCTTGCTGATAAATGCAATCCTTATGCTTTTTCCGGTATAACCCTGAATAATTGTTGCAACCGGAAGTTCAATCTCTCTCCCTTTTAAATAAACTTCCACTGTGACAGCTTTGCCAAGCAGCTGCATCTCTTCTTCATACTCTGTCAGAACCGGCTGCTGTCCGCTGGCAATATACTGGTTCAGTCCCAGCGGATTGGATGCAAAATGTTCTACAATCCGTCTGCCGATCAGCCTGCGCAGCTCCGTCAGATTTTCATCATGCGCCACATCATCCCTTGCCAGCCGCAATGTCAGGAATTTTTTCCGTAAATGCAGATGATACGTCATATGCCTGAGCCACTCCGGTTTTAACCCCAGATCTTTCTTTTCATCGGTCACAAGAAACCCCTGCTGATACAGGCAGGATGTCCCGATCAGTCCCTGATGTTTGGAATTATAAATCCAGATACACCCCTCCATCAGTTCATCCATGATACGAATCGATATGATTCCAAGAATATCCGCGAACGGATTGTCCATGATATGATTCTGTTCCCGCAGCGTCACGCTTTTTTCATCAAAGGAAATCTGAATGGGAAATGGCTGATACAGCATATAGTGCTGTACTGCGTGCACCAGCCTCTGAAGGGACAGATTCTTCGCATATTTCGGCCGTAACACCAGCGTAATTCTGGTTCCGGACTGTTCGCGGTTGGAATTGATATATTCCATTGTTTCCGCCCCTTCTATCCATTTTGCGGTAACCGGTTCTAACGTCTGGCGATCCGTAACATTCCACGCGGTATTTACCGATTTGTCCTTTCTCGACTCAATCAACAGTGCCCGTGCAACCATAAAACCGGAAAGCATACCGACTCCAAACTGCGCCACCGGTTCATAGTGAAGCTGCTGTGTAGAAAAATCCTCGCTCTGATAAAAACTCACTCCGATTTTGGCGACATACTGCTCAATATCCCTGGCATTGATTCCGATTCCGTTATCCTCAAACACCAGACGCTGCGTTTCGGAATTATACTGAATGGAAATTTGAGGAGAATACGGATTTCGCATGGAATTTAAGGCTCTTGCCTCCTCCATCTCCAGAAACTCTGTTCCCCAGCTCCATTCCAGCGCCGCCCTGGTATTGCATGCATCAATGGCATTTTGAAGAAACTCCCGGATATAGGCATCCGGATCTCCGTAAAACTGCGTACTTGCAAAGGTCGATATGATATTTTCCTGATCCATACCTACTTTGCACTGTTTCATAGCTGTTCCTCATTTAATAAAATTGCCTGAACCACAAACCGCTTATCTGCCTGTCTGCTCACACAGGTTGATAAAGTCAGCAGATGACTGTCCACCGAAAGCTGGATTTTGTCCTTTACCTCCGGCGAATTCTTGGATTTTTTCACAATGCTTTCAAGATAACTTACACGTCCCTCTTTCGTTGAAAAGTCATTGGTGTGCAGAATATGTGCATCGTCCGTCTTATATGCCGCAAAAATCTCATACACGAGCACCTTTTCCTTTGTATACACATATATATACGGAAAATTGTTAAAAAATGTCTGGTCTTCATAGTTGTGGAGAGAAGCAAACATTGTGTCATTGCGCATATTGTGCCCATACACGACGGTATCAAAATCCGTAAACTCTTTACTGTTTGCCTTCTCTGTATAAATACATCCAGGATATCCCCTGGTACCATTCATATTGTAATTCAGATAATAGGAATCATCACTCGGATGCTGTAACACCGGATAATCCACCCCGGTTCCCGGAATGTAGATCCATGCGTAAATATCCTGATTGACTCCCTTTAATTTTTTCCAGTTTAAATTTTTCTGTGGAATTTCTATTCCTTTTTGTTCCAGTTCGCTGTCTTCGGTCTGCACTTCCTGTGCCACATTCTCCGTCTCAGTCTGCGTATCTGACGGAATATTGATCTGATTATCATTCACCTGATTCTGCAGATCATTTACCTGGGCAGAAAGCTTTTCATATTCTTTCTGTGCATTCTTCTGAACCATCCAGCTTCTTCCAAATATTATGAGTACCACGATCAATACAACTGCCAGAACAATGGTCAGAATTTTATAGATATTGATCGTTCTGTCGTTCTTTCTCTGTCTTTTCATAAAATAGTTTTCTTTCTTTAAAATTGAGGCAGGGCGGCAGATTCCATTCCACCGCCCTCACGTGATGCCATGCATCACCTATCCATAGACCTACATGCTAAATAAAATTGTATCCAGTGAGATTAATTCTTACGTGCTTTTCTTCCGCATACAACAATACCTGCTGCCGCAAATACTGCAACGAACGGAAGTGCCGGAAGCGCTGCCCCGGTTTTCGGAGATGTCTTATAGGAAACAGATCCGGAAACGGATGTTCCTTTCTGACTTCCTGCTCCACTTTTGCCATTGACACGGGCAGAAGAACTCTTTGTGGAAGTATTCCGTACGGAATTCTTTCCATCGGTATAACCATCTGTATAACCGTCATCATAATCATCCTCGAAACTGTCCTCTCCATCGTCATAAGACTGTGGATAGTTTACTGTCACATTCTGATTTACACTAACCGGATTATACTGATTATTGGTCTGTGAGTTGTTCTGGTTGTTGTTGTTTGTCTGGCTGCTGCTGTTGGAATTGTCATTTACATTGGAATTTGTATTTGATCCCTGGGAATTTTCATCCTTTGACGGATCTGTTGTAACGGTAGGATTCACATTTGAACTGTACCTTACAACTATAACCGGTGAAAATGAATACAATGTAACCGTGACTTTGCCATTGGAAACGCTGTCCGGCTTTACAGTCTGCCAGCTTCCGCTTTTTAATTTATGTAATACATAAACATTGTCTCCAGCCCTAATTCCACTTGCACAAATCGTTACTTTGATTCCTTTGGATGTATTCGTTGCAGACGGAACACTGATATCAGACATGGCCATGACGGTTGCACTTCCGTTCTGTGCACTTGCCACAGCATTTGCCTGACGGTTTCCCTCGCGGTAAACATCTTTGTCCACACCCTTGGAAGAAACCGTGATAAGCTCATTGTTTGCATTATAACCGCTGCTTTCAACGGTTGTTGCCTTATTCAGCTCATTGGTTCTTTGAACCAGTGCCGTATCACTTGTTGGTGATGGATCTGCAAACACGGTTGTGCCCATTGTAAATACCAGCATCATAGCTGTCACAACTCCTGTGAAAATTTTCTTTTTCATCGCAATCTACCTCCTTTCCACGTAATATAAACTGCATGTAACTCTATCTATATCAAGTGCGCGCGCACTGGATACCTTATTGTACGGGTGTATAAAACACCTTCATAATGAGTTCTTCCATGGCATCTTCATCGACATGGTACTCCTCATACCGTTTCCCGTCAATCGGCTTTCCCTCCACCGTTTTTCCGGGAACCGTATACATCTGGTCTTCTGAAAAACCGTAATTCATCAGCTGCTCAATCATACTTGTGAAATCCACACTGGTTACCAGATAATCGGAAACAGAATTGTAAATTTCTGTCACCTGATCCGGGTTTTCTGTGGATACTTTTTTTAATTTATCCATATAGGCAACAATATACTGTTCTTCGCGCTGCAGACGCTTTGTTGCACTGTCATATTCTTCGGTATCCCTTCCATGCAGGTAATAATATGCCTGCGTCCCATTCAGGGTTACTTTTTGCCCTTTCTTCAAATTCACATCGGCTTTTGGAAACGAAATATCCTGCTGTACAGTCACTTCCACTCCTCCCACAGCATCATTCATCTGTGGGATTCCCCCCATATTCATCGCAAGATAACCGCTGATCGGAATATTTTGAAACAGGCCGGAAACCGCATCCACGGTTTTGCTGCAGCTGAGGCGCTTACCGTCCCCGAATGCATGCTGCAGACAGATCTGCGTTTTAAGCGGTCCCATATCAATACCTTCTTCATCACACAATTCGATATCTGCCATCGTGTTTCGATTGATGGAAATGACCTGCAGCTGCTCTGTTTTATTGTTTACAACAAGAAGAAACAGTGCATCGGACTGCCCGCCCTGGGTATAATCGCTGCTTTGCTGTACCGGACCATTGATATCAACCCCCATCATGAGGTAGGTTTTGATATCTGTATTATACAGATACTCTTTTCCCTGATAAGCAACTACACCCTCCTGCCACTTTTCCTGACCGGAATCCTGTGTGGTATCTGTCTGCCCCGCAACCTGCTGCTCATAAGAATTTTCTGTATCATCTGCAATGTGGAAGCCGGCATTTTCCGCCTTCGTTTTGACCCCTGCCACAATCACAAGTGCAAGAATCACCACCATCATTCCGGACATAAAATACAATGCATTATGAAGTTTTGTCGATGGTTCATGCATTCTTCTCATGATGTTCTCCGTAATTTCCATAATAGCTGCCATAGTAGCCGCCATAGTAGCCGCCCTCATAGCCGCTCTTCTTCATCCGTACTTTGTTCAGTACCGCACCAAGTACCCTCACTCCGGAAGCTTCCATCTGCTTTTTGACCGTCTGGATCAGACGTCCGCTTGCCATGCCCTGGGCAATAACAAGAATCGCACCATCACAGTGTTTTGCGATCACCGCTGCGTCGATTGCGGCTCCGATCGGTGCACAGTCAAGCAACACATAATCAAAATGTTCTTTTGCAAAATTAAGCAACTCGGTAAAATATTTTTTTTCCAGAATTTCTGTCGGGTTTGGTACAGACGGTGCTGCAAAAAT
>ERZ779932.1415-NODE-1415-length-10249-cov-1.892976_pt1 | contig 10249 bp, 6 predicted proteins | sample MGYA00511064_ERZ779932 | MGnify/ENA primary metagenome ERZ779932 (study PRJEB29588, sample SAMEA1966821) | human gut metagenome | biome: human gut; feature: human-associated habitat; material: faeces | place: Denmark | collected 2008/2010 ...
ATCTGGATTAAAAACAGTAGATGGAAAAGATATTATGTGCTACACAGGGGCATTTTATTTAAAGAATAAAGAAAAGATAGATAAAATGCTAAAGAAATGTGAAGAAATTCTAAGAGAAGAAGAGCAAAAGTCAAAAGAATTTAAGGGAAAAAATGAAAACATTATAAGAGAAGAAACAGAAAAATATTATATAAATCAGAAACATGATAAAATGTTTAAAGAAATGTTATCTGACAAAAAGAGTACTGTTGATTTTATAAATAGTTTTTTACATTTAAATTTAGTAGAAGATGATATAGAAAAATATGAAAAAGAATTTAGAACGTCAGAATTTAGTAATGTAGAAGCAGATGTTGTGTATAAAATAAAAAATAAGAATGTATTTATATTAATAGAACACCAATCAAGTGTGGATTATAAAATGTCATATAGAATAATGCGTTACAAATATGCAATAATAGAGTCTGCAATAGATAAAAAAAGACTAAAAGAAAAAAGTTATAGAATTCCAATGGTAATCCCGGTAGTATTGTACACTGGTAAAAGAAAATGGAAAAAGCTATTAATAAATGATATAGAAGAAAAAGTAGAAGGATATGCAGAAAACTGGTTGGAATATACTTTGATAGATGTAAATAAATTTAGTAAAGAACAATTATTAGCAGATAATTTAATAATAACTAAAGCGATGTTAATAGAAAAGTCTAAAAATAAAGAAGAATTATATAAAAATATAGAAGATGTAATAAATATGCAAAAAGAAAGAAGGGCTTTTAATAATTTACAATTGGAAAAATTGATAGCATATGAATTGAGCGGAACAGAAGATAAAAATATAATGCATGAGTTTATAGAAAAAATAAGAGATATAGAAGGGAGTGAAGAGATTATGACAAATGCATCAAGAATAATTAATAGAGAAATAAGAAAGCAAAGAAAAGAAGGAAGAGAAGAGGGAATAGCACTAATTGCAAAAAGACTTAAAGAAGAAATGAATATAAAGGATATAAGTAGAATAACGGGATTGAGTGAAACAGAGATAGAGAACTTATAAAAAAGCAAAATAGTCATAAAAGTATTAAAGTTAAATGCTTAATGACTATTTTTATGTTTTTTCTATTAAAAGAACTAAAATTTAATATGCCTATCAGCCTTGATTTTCTCACTAATTTAAAGTATAATTTTTATAGAATTACAACGTTTGAAAGGAGAAACATGAATTCAAGAAAGTTAATGTACATAGCAATTGTTGTAATGTGTGTTATAGCAGTAGTTTTAGCTATTTATTTGCAAAGTGGTAAACAACCAAGTAGCAACCGTAACACAACAAACAACGTAAAAACAGAAGAATCACAAGAAACATTAAAAAAAGAATTTGATCAAATGTTTAATAATGTTGTTGAACTAAATGATTATGATACTAGCAACATAAAAAAATTAGACAGTGGCAAAAACATTGTATATACTGCATATAGTAGTGAAGCAAGAGAGGATAATAAGTATGAATTAGATATAAATATTCCAGTAATCAATATAGATAACAAAGTGGCAGCAGAGTTTAATAGTATTACTCAAGAACTTTTTGCAAATAAGACGGCTGGGGTTATAGATAATGCAAAGGCTTATACAATTTATAGCATTTCGTATACAGGATATGTTAATGGAGATATCTTGTCTGTTATAATTAAGTCAACATTAAAAGAAGGCTCTAATGCACAAAGAACTATTGTTGAAACTTATAATTATAATTTAAAAACTGAAAATAAAGTAAGCATTTATGATGCTTTGAACAAGAAAAATATTACGCAAGATGCATTAAATTCTAAAGTAAAAACAGTTATAACAAATGCAATAAAAGATGCAAATAAGATACAACTTACAGGATATGAGACTTATAGTAGAGATATAAACAGTGATATTTACAATATAGAAAACATAGAGACATTCTTCTTTGGAGAAGATGGAAGTTTGTATGTGTTATTTCCATATGGAAATAATAAATTTACTTCTGAAATGGATATTGTAAAATTTTAAAAAACTATAGAAAAGAGCAATTTGAATATGGCAAAAAATATATTAATAACCGAAAAGCCTTCTGTCGCAATGGAATTTGCAAAGGTATTAAATATAAATACTTCTAGAAAAGATGGCTATTTGGAAGCAGATAATTGGATAATAACATGGTGCGTTGGTCATTTGGTAACAATGTCATATCCGGAAAAATATGATGAAAAGCTAAAATTCTGGAGATTGGACACGCTTCCTTTTATTCCAGAAGAGTATAAATACGAGGTAATTCCAAGTGTACAGAAGCAGTTTAATACGATTCAATCACTACTTACAAGAGAAGATGTATCTACAATCTATGTTGCGACCGACTCTGGACGTGAAGGAGAGTATATATATAGATTGGTCGAGCAGATGATAGGTGTTAAAAATAAAGATAGAAAAAGAGTATGGATAGATTCACAAACAGAAGAAGAAATTAAGAGAGGAATAAGAGAGGCAAAAGAGCTTGATGAATATGATAGCTTAGCAGATAGTGCATATTTAAGAGCAAAAGAGGATTATTTAATAGGAATAAATTTTTCGAGACTTTTAACAATTATATATGGAAGAAGAGCTGCAAAAGAATTAGATCAAGACAAGATTTCGATTTCGGTTGGTAGAGTTATGACTTGTGTGCTTGGAATGGTAGTTTCTAGAGAAAGAGAGATTAGAAATTTCGTTAAGGTTCCATATTATAAAATAGTAGGAGAATTTGGTAACAAAGAAGAAAATAAATATTTTAAGGCAGAATGGAAAATAACAGATAATTCATCGAAAAAAGATTCAGTAAAATTATATAATGATACTGGATTTAAGAAAGAACAAGATGCCAAAGCTTTTATAATGGAATTAAAAGATAAAAAAGCAACGGTTAAAGAAATAAAAAAATCAAAGCAAAAAGAAAATGCACCACTATTATTTAACCTAGCAGAAATACAAAATGAATGTACAAAAAGATTTAAAATTAAGCCAGATGAAACATTAGATATTATACAAAATTTATATGAAAAAAAGCTTGTAACATATCCAAGAACTGATGCCAGAGTTTTGTCAACTGCTGTAGCAAAAATAATCTCCAAAAATTTAAATGGAATAGCAAAAGGATATAAAGATGAAGAAGTTCAAGGATATATAAAGCAAATGGCTGAGGAAAAATATTCTACAAATATTGTAAAAACTAAATATGTAAATGATAGTAAAATAACGGACCACTATGCAATTATTCCAACAGGACAAGGCTATGAAAATTATGAAAAATTACCTGATTTACACAAACAAATATACAAAGTAATAGTAAAAAGATTTTTAGCAATATTTTATCCACCAGCAGAATTCAATAAAATTTCTGTAGTTGTTACAATTGATAACGAACAATTTTCAACATCAGGAAAGGTGTGCACAAAAACAGGTTATTTAGACATAGCAAAAAATAAAAATGTAAAAGATCAAAGCAAAGAAAATGAGACAGTACAAGATAACTTAGAAATTTTGACGAAATTAAAGAAAAATTCTGAAGTGGGAATAATAAACTTTGAAACTAAAGACGCAGAAACATCTCCACCGAGCAGATACAATTCAGGTTCAATGATACTTGCAATGGAAAATGCAGGAAAACTAATTGAAGATGAAGAGCTAAGAGAACAAATTAAAGGTGCTGGTATTGGAACAAGTGCAACAAGAGCTGAAATTATTAAAAAGCTAGAAAAAATAAAATATATAAACATAAATGGTAAAACACAAATAATTACACCAACAGTTAAAGGTGAAGCTATATATGATGTTGTTAATATGTCAATGCCAGATATGTTAAATCCAAAACTAACAGCAAGTTGGGAAAAAGGTTTAGAAATGGTAGCAAAAAAAGAAATTGAATCAGCTGAGTTTATGGGAAAATTAGAAAGCTACATAAAAGCAAAAATAAATAAATTAGTTGTTAGAAGATAAAATTATTAATAGGAGGTAAATATGTTTACAATAGGATGTCACTTATCTGCTTCAAAAGGATATTTAGCGATGGCTAAACAGGCAGTAAGTATAGGCGCAAATACATTTCAATTTTTTACAAGAAATCCAAGAGGTGGAAAAGCAAAAGAAATAAATGAAGATGATGTAAAAGCTTTTTTAGAATACTCAAAAGAACATGGAATAAATAAAATTTTGGCACATGCGCCATATACATTAAATGCATGTTCTGCAGATAGTGGTATACGAGAATTTGCTAAAAACACTATGGCAGATGATTTAAAAAGAATGGAATATACACCAGGGAATTATTACAATTTTCATCCAGGAAGCCATGTTGGACAAGGCGTAGAAGTTGGTATTGATTTCATAGCAGAAATGTTAAATGAAATATTAACAAAAGACCAAACAACAATAGTATTGTTAGAAACCATGTCTGGAAAGGGAAGCGAAGTAGGAAGAAATTTTGAAGAGCTAAAAGCAATTATAGACAAAGTAAAACTAAAAGATAAGTTGGGTGTATGTTTAGATACTTGTCATATATGGGATGGCGGATATGATGTGGTAAATAATTTTGATGGTGTATTAAATGAATTTGATAAAATAATTGGTTTAGAAAAATTAAAAGCAATACATTTAAATGATAGTAAAAATGATTTAGCATCACATAAAGATAGACATGAAAAGATAGGTGAAGGTAAAATTGGTTTAGATGCTATTAGCAAAATAATTAATAATGATAGAATAAAAGATCTACCATTTTATTTAGAAACACCAAATGAGATTGATGGATATGAAAGAGAAATAGAGCTATTAAAAAAGAGAAGAATTTAATTCTTCTCTTTTTACATGGTATTAATTATCTAACATCATGAAATTGATAGTTGGTTTGTTTTGAACTAGATTGTTGTGTTGAAGTTTGTCTTGTTTTTTGTCTAGGCATAGCTACTGTTTGCGATCTTGTTGAGCTTTGAGACATATTAACTGATGATCTTTCTGATTGTGTGTATGTATATGAAGAATAATTTTGATTAGGATTAGATGAGTAATGTTGTGGCTTTTTTGTCTTTATATAGTCAGTAACAGTAGAATCTGATCTAACCATAATATTGGAAATGTATCTATGATTACTTCCGCTAAGACCGTCAATTGTGGCCAAATTAATATCAAATCCTAAATTGTTTGCATTGCCTTCTTTCAAATGCGCTAATTCTTTTAAATAATCTCTACAGGCTACTTGGTAATTTTGGTAATTAGGGTTGATTTTTGTAATATTTTTTCTTAATAATTCAAGGATATTATAATCAGCATCTGGACAAAACCATAAATAAAATTTTATCTGTCTATTTATTTTTTTTAATTCAGGGCTAATTTTTTTATTATGTAATTTACATCTCATTTTATAATTTTTAAAATCAGATTTTAATTGTTTCTTAAAAACACGCAAGTGATATTTATTTGTAAAAAATTTTAAAAATGGATTAGTATGAGCTGTATCTACAACTTTATAGTTTGAATCAAGTAGTGAATAGTCACCAGTTAAAGTATCAATAACAAAATGACCAATAGAATCATGAATATTTTCATTGACTGAATTATTGTCAAAGTTCTGTACATTTTTTTCGGAATCCTGAATGGAATCATCATGAAATATATGAGTAGTTGATTTATAATAATGTGGTTCAGTAGTATTTTTTTTGTAAGGAGTAGTTTTTTCTGCTTGAATTGGTCTGGCTTTTGATCTGACATTTCTTCTAAAGAAATTAATCATTTCAGGTGAGTCTGGGGAATATCCTTGTTCAACCAATTTAGAATATTCATCAATAGAATTTGTACTAGTGTCTGAAAGTTTTTCTTGGTGTTTTTGAGCTTTAATTTTAAATAGTTCTGTTACTTCAGGTGAACTGTAGCTATGTCCTGATGATATTAATTCTAATATTTTATTATCTAAATCTTTTTCTGACATATGTGTATAATCAGTATTCATAAAAAACCTCCTAAATTTTAACTTTTAAGTAAAAATTACTATATATTATTATAGTATAGTTATCCATAAAAGTCAAATTTTATGTAAAGTATTATAAATCTGTTTATTTTTTTTAAAAAAATAAATTTTTATGTGAAAAAATGTTGAATTATAAAAAATATATTGATATAATTTTTTTATAGAATACTAATGAGATATAAAAGGGGGATATACAAATGGCAAGACAACAAAAAAATGATAGGGTAATGCAACAAAGACCAGCTATTGTGAGGAGAGGTAGAAGAACAGTAAGACAAATAAATAAAGCAATTGAAAATTTAGAAAAATTAAAAGAAAATGTTGAAGATAGTGAAATAATAAATAAAATTGATGAACAAATTAAAAAAATTGAAGAAATTAGTAAGTCAATATCAGAAAATTTAAAATTTATAGAAGATAATGTATCAGAAAATGTTGAAATTGATGATAATATGTCTAAAGGTGAAGCAAATAGAATTGGTAATTTACGAAATGAAATTGTAAGAAATACAAGAGCATTGCAAAGTGCTGAAAATTCATTTGGTAATATTATACAAAATATAAATTCAGAAGAACAATTGGCTGACCTTGTAAATGGTAATATTTTAGATGATATTAGTGAAATAAGTAGAAAACAAGAAAATATAAGTCAAGACCAGGAAGATGTTGTAAAACAAGAAGAAACAAGAACAACAGATGCAAATCAACCAGAGACGGGAGATATAGATGGAAGAATAGCAACAGCACAAGAAAGATTAAGGGCAACTGGAGAAAGGATGAGAGCTGCAAGAGCAGAAGGAAATGATCAGGCATATGCACAAGCAAGATCAGAATATTCATCATTAACCGAGGAAATAAGTAATTTGCAAAATGAGAAACAAAGACAAGAGGAAACAAAAACACCAAAAGCAAATGAACAAGAAGCAGAAGATATAGATGGAAGGATAGCAACAGCTCAAAAAGAATTAAGAGAAACTGCGGAAAAAGTGAGAGCTGCGAGAAGAGCTGGAAACGAGGAAGAAGCTAAAGAAGAGCAAAAAAAATATAATGAAATAGCAAGTGAAATAAAAAAACTAGTTATTAAAAAGCAAAATGAAGCAATAAAGAAAAATAGAGCAAAATTTAATGAACAAAAAGAAAAACAAGAAGAAACAGTTGATAAAGATAATGAAGAAGACAGAAATAGCGAATTAGATAGTAAAAAGAATGAGCTAGATACTTTAAGAAAAAGTATATTATCAAATGGAGGAAATATTACACCAGAGCAAGTTAACAAAATAAAACAATTAAAAAAAGAAATAAAGTTATTAGAGGATAAGCAGAATGGACAACTAAAAATAGAAGATAAGCATGATGGACAACTAAAAATAGAAGATAAGCATGATGGACAACAACTAAGAATAGAAGATAAGCGCGATGGACAGCTAAAATTAGAGGATAAGAAAAATGGTCAACTAAAGATAGAGGATCAACGTAAGCCAGTAGGGTATATAGAAATGAAAGATGAACATCCTGTTGTAAATCCAGAAATGGCTCTTGGAAAAACTGGATTACAAATATTTAGAGAGCAATTTAATCAAATGCCTGAAATGAAGAAAAAGCACGCAATTTCAGAAAGTCCAGCAAAATGGTTATTAGCTTCAGCTGGTGTGATTTCTGCAGCTGTAGTAACTGGTCCAGTAGGTGTTGCATTAGCAATAGGTGGTGTCGCAGCAACAGCAGCCTATAAACCAATAATGAAAGTATTAACTGGTCAAAGGAAATTGGAAAAGCAGATTCAAGAGCAATTTATGAAGATGGATACTGATGAATTTTTGAAAATGGCAAAATATTTAAATGAAGAAAAAATAATAACCTTGAAACCACATGCCGTAATATTGAATGCATTAGAAAAAGCTGCAAAGACAAAATGCTCTCAAGAAGCTAGTAGATTAAGAGAAGAAAAAAGTCATTTAGTAGAATTGCAAGAAAAACTTGGAAGTAAAAGTAATAAAACTCCAGAAGAATTAAGGGAACTAGCTGAAGCTGGAAAAAGATTAAAAGAAATAGATGGACATGGAGATGAATTAGGAGAACTTGAGGAATTATATAGAATACCGAAAGAAATAAAAAGGGGAACACAGAGAAAATCAGCAGAATATAAAGGTAATATGGCGGGAAAGAAAATAATGAATCTTTTTGCTAAAAGGAATAATACTACAAAAGAATACTCTGGATTTATAAATAATTATGCTGATGCTGAAAGGGCTGGCGATGAAGAGCAATATTTTGCTGATATAGAAAGACAGAATGGTAATGAAGAGGAAGCATTAAAAAGAGAAGATCAAGCAAGAAAATTTCATAATTTACAGAAATCTATTTTGAAAAATAATACAAAGGTTGTATTTGGAATTTCTAGAGGTCCAGGAAATGCTGGAGAGGATGGAACTACTGCTAGAATTGTAAGTGATCAAAAAGACCAAACAATTAGAGTAGCAACAGCAGCTGCAACATTAGGAATAGGTCTAACACATACACTTATAACAATGGTAAATGAAGTCAATGCTGTAAACCTTAATGCAGATGAAGCTGAAAGAGTTGCACAAATGTATAATGGAAGAGAAGATGAATATGCAAAAATTATAGAAGCAGCAAAACAAAATGGCAATGTTTCTCCAGAGGAAATAAAGAAGGCTATTATGTCTGAATTAGGTACTCAAGCAAATGCTGGAGAACAGGCAAATTTAAGTCAATTTGGAACTGCAAGTTATCAAAATGCCGGATATGTAGAAGCTGATGGATTATTAAATGAAACAGTAAGAAAAGAATTTGAAAGCTTGAATAAAGAAGACTTAAGCAAATTAAGTAGCTCTGAACTAATAGAAAGATTACAAAAAGCAATAATAAAATCGGGAGAGTCACAACAGCTTGCTGGTCAACAATTAGATGGAAAAGAGTTTAGGTCTGGAGTTGATCATGTTGCAAATGCCGAGGTAAATTTAGAATCAGTTGAAGGTAAAAATTATGAAGCTGAGTTACTAGGAAAGTTTGGAAATCTATTAAAAAAATTAGAGAATTTCAAACCTGGTGAACAGATATCTGCGAATGTACAACGTTTAAAAAATAATTTCTTTGGTCCAGCAATGTCAACAATTGCAGCTGTAATTTATAGAGCAAAAGATATAAAAGATAATCATAAAGAAAGTAAAGATAAGAAAGAACAAGATAGAGATAATGGCATGGAAATATAAGAACAAAAGAAAAGGAGAGAGGAATTTATGGGGATAAGAGAAAGTTTAACTGTTAATTTTGAAGACAAAACTTTGGAATATCTAGACATGATGTTATATGTAACAAAGCAATTTGAGTATAAAAATAAAACATATTTATATTGCGTAAATAAGTCAACTGTAGATACAGATGAATTGGAAGTTTATTTTCTATATAGAGTTAGAGATGATAAATTTAATCATAAAACAGACAAAAAGAAACAAATGGAATTACTTGAGGTTGTTTCTGGTTTGTATATGGATGATCTTATAAAGGATAGTTTAAAAAAGATAAATTAAAGTATCAAATAAGGGAGAGCCAAAAATATTAAATTTCAGTTAATATTTTTGGCTCTAATTTTGTAAGAATTAAAGTAAGAAGATACAAAATGATAAATTTTGTAGATATGTGTATTAAAATATAAAAAAATTTACATAAAATGTTGAAATATATGTAAAAACATGGTAAAATAATATATACGAAAGTTTTCGAAATAAAAGGAGGATGTTAAATGGATTTTGAAGAAAAATTAGATAAAAGAGTAAAAGAACTAGAAGAAAAGCTAAAAAAAACGAGTGAAAATATGCGTAAAGCTAAAGAAAATGGAAATGATGAGCAATATGCAAGAGAAAGTTCTAATCATACTAAATTAACTGAAGAAATAAGATCTTTGCAAAAGACAAAAGAAGCATTTGAGAAAATAAATAGACAAATAAAAGACAAACAAAAGCAATTAAATAGTATATCAAACCGTATGAAAAATGCAAGAAAAGATGGAAAAAACGATGAATATGATAAATTAAAGGCTGAATATGATAAAGTACATAAGGAAATTAAAGAATTGGTTAATGAAAGACAAAATAAGCTAATAAATGAAAATAGAGAAATATTTGGTGGTATAGATGAGAAAAAATCAATAGATAAAGATAAAAAAGATGGCGAATCAAAGAAATCATCAGATAAAGATAAAAAAGATGGTGAATC
>ERZ779932.1418-NODE-1418-length-10244-cov-1.830896_pt1 | contig 10244 bp, 10 predicted proteins | sample MGYA00511064_ERZ779932 | MGnify/ENA primary metagenome ERZ779932 (study PRJEB29588, sample SAMEA1966821) | human gut metagenome | biome: human gut; feature: human-associated habitat; material: faeces | place: Denmark | collected 2008/2010 ...
CAGCCTCTCCGTTTGCTTTTGCGAGGAAATTGTTCAGTTCCTTGATAATGACTTCATTGTCTTCTTCCCCTTCATCAGAGGTTGCCTTAATATTTTCAAGATATCCGTCAATTGCATCCAGACACTTGAACAGCAGATCAATCATCTGACTGTCTACCTGGATTTTCTCGCTGCGGACTTCCTGGAACACATTTTCCATATCATGTGTCAGGTGCTGCATTCTCTTAAATCCCATTGTGCCGGCCATTCCTTTTAAAGAATGGGCTGCACGGAAGATTTCATTGATAACATCCTTGTTATCCGGTTCTTTTTCCAGTTCCATGATGCAGTCACTTAACGTCTGTAAATGTTCTGCACTTTCATCGATAAAGATTTCAAGGTATTGGCTTACATCCATGTTATTTTACCCCCACGTTTTTTGTGATTGTCTGTGCAACTTCATCCAGTGGTACAACTTCATCTACCACACCTGCTTCATAGATTGCTTTCGGCATTCCGTATACCACACAGGTTTCTTCGTTTTGTGCAATTACGCGAATCGGTTTTGATCTTCCCAGCGAAAGGATTCCATTGGTTCCATCCGCTCCCATTCCTGTCAGGACGACACAAACGATCTCATCATAGCTGCTTGCTGTCAGTGAATCATACATAAGATTGGCACACGGCTTGAGTCCTCCGATTGCCGGCGTTGCATCATCAAGTACAATGCTGTTGTTTCCGTCTGCGGTTTTTGTAACTTTTAAGTGCTTTCCACCCGGAGCAATATAAACGCATCCTTTTTGCAGCCGTTCTCCATGCTCTGCTTCCTTCACCCTGATTTTGCTCAGGTCGTCAAGCCTGTCAGCCATGGATTTGGTAAATCCCGGCGGCATATGCTGTACCAGTACAACCGGGGCATCCAGTTCCTTTGGAAGAAACGGAATCACACTCTGTAACGCTTTCGGTCCGCCTGTGGAGCACGCCAGTGCAACCAGTTTGTTCTTTCCACCTGCAGCTTTGCGCATCATCGGTGCCTTTGCTGCCGGTTTTGCTGCCACACGGATACCTCCTGCTGTTTTTTGTGTTGCAAGGACAGCATCCAGAACACCCAGAAGCTGCCTTTTGAATGCCTCTCCTTTTGCCTCTATGATATTTGTCGGTTTCGCCACAAAATCTATTGCTCCGCGCTCCATGGCCAAAATGGTAACATCTGCTTCCCTGCTGTCAGTAAGCGTACTTACCATCACCACATTTGCACGTATGCCTTCTTTTTGTAACTTTTCGAGTAACTGCAGTCCATCCATGCGTGGCATATTCACATCCAGAACCACACCGTCATAGCTGGTATGCTTCAGTTTCTCATATGCCTCAAGACCATCTCTGCAATAGTCCGTTGCCTGAAATTTACTGTCTGAATTGATTATATCACACATGACCCTTCTCATGAGTGCAGAATCATCAACTACCAAAATGTTTTTTTTCATATGAGTCACCCAACTTCTTTCCTGCGAATTCTTCTCTCTTCCTCAAAAACGAAGCGAACGATTTTTTCCCGGTCCCGGAGATCCCGGAACAGAAATTTTACCCGGTGAATGTACATTTCCTCTATCGCTGGATGTTTTTCTGTTGCAATCACCTGTCCCGGAAGATAAAAAGTTTCATCCGAATATTCATTTGTCAGTCTGATCACCAGAAGAATATTTTGGTTCTGTTTTATCCATTGTCCGGAGACAAAGCGGATTCCACCGCCACTGATATTCTGAATCGTTCCCTCACGTACCTGATCAATATATTCCGGCTTTTGAATTTCCGCAAACAATTCTTCCGTTGTCTGCATCTGTGCCGTCTGTTCCGATATTTCGTAATATTTTAACGGTGTCGTATAAGGAATCCGGAAAAATTCCCGGCGCTGAAATTTCTGTAATCCGGAAGTAATCATAATTCTGAGCAGATACAGATTTTCTTTGTGATAACGTTTCTTCACAACTGCTGTGCAGTTATACATACCGCCTTTTGTATAAAAAACAATGCTGCACTCCCTCTCCAGTTGAAATAACACCATTCTTCCACCACTTGTCGGCATAGAAATTTCCAATTCCTGGTCCGAAAAAATGTCGCTGACCGCACTTTGATAGATTTTTGCGATCTTTCCTCCATTATCTTCCTGGTTCGCTTCATGCAGCATTTTAATATCAATTTTGTCTCCCGGAGTAATCACATCTGAAAGTTTCATAATTATTCATCTCCCTATTTTCGGTTTGATAAAAAACTGGAAAACATCTGTGCTATTCCCCACCGTACCGGTGCCTTCTGCTGGGTGCCGTTTAACAGATGATCTGCAAGTTCTGAAATCGCCCTGGCAGATTTTGCATTCGGATCACTCATGGTAACTGTCTTTTGCTGTCTTACTGCCCGTTCCAAAGCAGCATCCTGTGGAATCATCCCCAGATAATTCAGACTTCCATGTAAAAACTTAGACACTACGGAATTCACTTTCTCATAAATTGCCCGTCCTTCGTCCTGAGAATTTACCCGGTTGGTTACTATGTGGATGGTTGTCTCATCCTCCACAAAATTCGGGTTATGGTACAATGCTTTTAAAAGCGAATACGCATCCGTCAGGGAACTTGGTTCCGGTGTGGATACCAGTAATACCTCAGGACTTGCCATAACAAATTCCAGAACCTGATCTGAGATTCCTGCCCCCGTATCAATCAGGATAAAATCTGCCAGTTCATTCAATGTGTCAATCGAATTTACGATATATAAAATCTGTTCTCTTGTAAGATTGTTCAATCCTATAATCCCGGACCCGCCGGATATAAAGCCGATATCCATCGGTCCCGGTGTAATAATTTCACAAATTGACTTTCCACGGTATATAAAATCAGACAAATTGTACTGTGGAATTGCGCCAAACATTACCTCAACGTTTGCAAGACCAAAATCAGCATCAAAAATAATTACCCGCTTGCCTGCTTTTCTGAGACATACAGCAAGATTTACCGCAAGATTCGACTTTCCGACTCCGCCTTTTCCGCTGGTAATTGTCACTACGCGTGCATTATTCTGATTATTCTGATTGTGCAGTTTTATTACATTTCGCAATTGTTCTGCCTGATCCATCACGAATTGCCCCCTAATAATTGTTTCACGATCTTTTGTGTATCAAATAATTCAATATCATCCGGTACATTCTGTCCATTTGTCGTATAAGACAGTTCCGCATCTGAATACAGCTTAATATTGAGCAAATTTCCATACGTTGATGTCTCATCCAGTTTTGTAAAAATCAGTTTAAACTCAGATATTGTGTGATAGGTATCTACAATATCAAGCAAATCTCTGTATTTCGTTGTAGCGCTGAGAACTAAATATACTTCACTTGTATATTCAGGGTCAACTCCCTGAATCAGGTTTCTGATATCCTCTTTCTGTTCCTCATTTTTATGGGAAAATCCAGCAGTATCAACGAAAACAAGATCGTATTCCGCATATTTTCCAATTGCTTCATTCAGTTCCTCTTTAGAATACACGATAGACATAGGTGCGTCAAGAATATTTGCATACACCTGTAGCTGTTCTGTTGCTGCGATCCGGTAGGTATCTGCAGTAATAAACGCTACTTTTTTTTCATAATCCACCTTATATTTGGACGCAATTTTAGCGATTGTTGTGGTTTTGCCAACACCGGTAGGTCCGATAAAAAATACAACATGCGGTTTTGCCCCACTTAAATCCAGTGATTTTGGCTGACCGAAACGCAAAATCAGCTTCTGGTAAACATTGGAAAGAATTGTATCCACACTGTGTCCCGGACGGATAAATTTTTCAATTTCACCAAGAATCTGATTGACATACTGTTCGCTCACCTCGTTTTTTAACAGCGTACTGTAGAGAATCCGGACAAAATTAAGTTCTTCCGGAGACGGTCCCTTTGGTGCTTCCGGCTCCTTTGGATTTTTCCCACCAAGGGATTTTTCCAGACGGTCAGATAAAACCTCAAGTCTTTCTTCTAATTTTTTCTCTTCATTTTCCTGTACCAGATTCTGTGATTGTGGCATACGTGCTGGCTCCTGTCTGGTCGCTTGTGCGTTACCTTCCTGTTCCTGCAGTTTCGGAATGGTAATCGGTTCATCCGCCGCAAGATTGATCATGTCGTGCAGTTTTCCTTCTTTTGCCATACTCTGTGTCATCTGTGCTGCCTGCATGGCATTGGAAAAATGTTCTTTTTCCTCCATTGCCGCAGTCACTTCAAATGTTGAATTCTTAAACGCACAAAACAGCCCCTTCGGTTTTACCTCACGGATGTTCATAATGACCGCGCGTTCTCCAAATTCTTCTTTTGCCTTTGCAATGGCTTCTTCCTGTGTTTTTCCCTGAAATTTATTAATTGTCATTTATGCTGTCACCATCCCTACCGATTGCAGCTCCACATCAGATTCTACTTCATTGTAAGAGACAACAATCAGATCTTTGAAATAATCTTCTGTGAGTTTTTTAAAATACATACGCACAATTGGCGATGTAATAATGATCGGATTCTTTCCGAGGCTTTCGAGTTTCTCGGTTTCTGTCCGCACGGAATCCATAATTGCTTTTGTTTTCTCCGGGTCCATCGTCAGATATGCACCCTGCTCTGTCTGCTTGACCGAAGACATGATCTCCTGTTCCACTTTCGGATCGAGCGTAATGACACTGGTCGTTTCGTTCGACGGGAAATATTTGCTCGAAATTGCACGCTTCAGACTCTGCCTTACATATTCCGTCAGCACATCCGTATCTCTGGATGTCTGTGCATGATCTGCCAGCGATTCAAAAATAGACAAAAGATCCCTGATCGAAATGCCTTCCCGCAAAAGATTCTGCAGTACTTTCTGAATCTCTCCAAGGCCAAGAAGTTTCGGCGTGAGCTCGTCCACAAGAACCGGATTGGATTCTTTTAAGTTGTTGACCAGGTTCTGTACATCCTGTCTGGTCAGAAGCTCTGCGATGTGGCTTCGGATTACTTCTGTCAAATGCGTCGCAATGATAGACGGTGCATCAACTACGGTGTATCCAAGACTCTCTGCACGTTCTCTCTGCGCTTCCGTAATCCAGATGGCCGGAAGATGGAAAGACGGTTCAAATGTAGGAATACCTGTAATTTCTTCCTCCACATACCCCGGATTCATCGCCATATAATGATCAAAAAGAATTTCTCCTTCCGTTACCTGCACGCCTTTGATCTTGATAATGTACTGATTCGGATTTAACTGGATATTATCCCTCAGGCGGATAATCGGAACAACCGTACCAAGTTCCAGTGCAATCTGCCGCCGGATCATTACCACACGATCCAGAAGATCTCCACCCTGGTTTACATCTGCCAGCGGAATAATACCATATCCGAATTCGAGTTCGATCGGATCGACCTGAAGCAGGGAAACCACATTCTCCGGTTTCCGGATCTCTTCCGCCTCCGTCTCCGCCTGCTGTACTTCTTCCTCAATATTTTCTTCGCCGATATTCTTGCTGATATTTTTGCCGGCGATGATAAACACCAGACCAAGTGCAATAAATAAAACCGGATTTAACGGAGTAAAAATTCCGAGGAAAACCAGCACGGAACCTACAATATAAAGTACCCTCGGAATTCCAAAAAGCTGCTTGACCAGAATTCCGGAAAAGTCTGCCTCGTTTGATCCCTTGGTAACAAGTATACCGGTTGCAAGAGAAATCAGAAGAGACGGAATCTGGGACACCAGACCATCACCGATTGTCAGCAGACCATACTGCTGGATGGCATCTGCAAATCCAAGTCCCTGATTCATAACTCCCATAATGGTTCCGCCGATCAGGTTAATAAAGGTGATGACCAGACCTGCCGTAGCATCTCCCTTTACATACTTTGTGGCACCATCCATCGCGCCGAAGAAACTAGATTCTCTCTGAATCTTTTCCCGTCGTTCCTTTGCCTCCGCATCGGTGATCGCACCGGTATTTAAGTCCGCATCAATCGCCATCTGTTTACCAGGCATGGCATCGAGTGTAAATCTGGCGGTTACTTCGGATACACGTTCCGAACCTTTATTGATAACAATAAACTGAATCAATACGAGGACAATAAATACAATGGAACCGACCACCATATTTCCTCCACCGACGAACGAACCGAATGTCTTAACAACGTTACCAGGATCTCCCGTCAGAAGAATCAGACGGGTGGAAGATACGTTCAGAGAAATTCGAAAAATAGTCGTAAACAAAAGTAATGTCGGGAAGAAAGACATATCCAGTACTTCCCGAACAAACAATACATTAAATACAATAATTAAGGCGATGGAAATGTTAAATGCAAGCATCACATCCAGCAATACGGATGGAATTGGAACAATGAAGAAAACTACTGCCGCCAAAAGATATAAACCTACACCAATATCCGCTTTCTTCAGCATCCTGCACAACCTCCTTTCGCACCTGTTTGTTGTATAACTGCACTACTGTATATTTTTGGCCTTGTATACGGCAGCAAGAACTTCTGCCACAGCCTGGTAAAGCTCCGGCGGAATTTCTGCTCCCACATCAACATTGTGATAGAGCATACGTGCCAGAGGCTTATTTTCAACAATTTCAATTTTATTCTCCCTCGCCACTTCCTTAATCTTTTGCGCAAGGTAATCTTCTCCTTTTGCAAGGACAACCGGGGCAGAACTGACTTTTGCCTCATATTTCAATGCTACGGCAAAATGCGTCGGGTTCGTGATGACTACATCCGCCTTGGGAACATCCTGCATCATTCGCTTCTGGGATACCTCCTGCATTTTACGGCGCTGCCGTCCTTTGATCTGCGGATCTCCCTCTGTATTTTTGTATTCATCTTTTACTTCCTGCTTGGTCATCTTCATATCTTCATTAAACTTATGTTTCTGATAGATAAAGTCAGCCAGACCAATCACAAGATAAACAATACTGATTTTTATTCCCGTATTGATAATCAGAGTCCCCACAAGCGCCTGATTCAGTCCCAGATCATACAACGCAAACAGATCATTTGCATTATCTTTTATGGAAGTATACGCGATATATATGATAATCACAATCTTTAAAATGGATTTTACCAGTTCAAAGAGCGAATCTTTCGAAAAGATACGTTTGAATCCGTTCAATGGATTCAGCTTGGAAAGTTCCGGTTTCATTGGTTTTGTGGAAACTTTCCATCCTACCTGCACAATGCTGACCAGAAGCGTAACAACAAATCCAAACGCCATAAACGGAAGCATAATGAGCAGGCTTTTTAAAGTAACGGAGGCAATCAGGCCTGCCACAGCCTGTACCGACAATCCGCCCTCATTTATTTTAACAAAATCCGGCATATTTTCATAGATGTAAGAAAAAATATCTATGAATTTCTCTCCCACAAAGGAAACAAAAATTTTCAGACAGAGAAACAAAACGATCAGATCAAATGCCGAATTCAGTTCGCGGCTTTTTGCAACCTTACCTTCATCTCTGGCATCTTTTAATTTCTTGGCGGTTGCAGGTTCTGTCTTCTCGCCGCCTTCGCCGTCTTTTGCAAACCATTGCAGATTATAATGCAATATTCGATTCTGATTTTTTTCGTCAATACAAACCTTCTGCAACAAGCTTCACCATCGTCTTTATTTCATCAAAAATATAATTTGCCACATTCGGCAACAGGAACACGATCAGATACAAAACAACAAATCCAACCAGAATCTTCAGCTGCATACCGATCGAAAACATATTCATCTGCGGTGCCACACGTGCCATAATTCCAAGTACACAGTTCAAAACCATAATACAGGCAAAAAACGGAAGAAAAATCCGAAACCCTATGATGAATGAATCTCCCATATAGCGTGTGATTGCAGATAACAGATGATCCCATGCAAATTTCTGGTGGGCAATCGGAATTACGGAAAAAGAATCCGTAACCGCACGTACCAGATAGGTATAAAAATCAGATGTAATCAAAAGAAGCAGAACCAGATAATAATACAGATTTCCTGTCAGTGTGGTTTCTGTTCCCATGTCCTGATTAAATTCGGTAGACATGGACAGACCAATATCCATATCTATAATATTTCCTGCAAACAAAACAATGGAATTACAGATGCTTGCCGCATACCCAATCAGCAGTCCCGTAATTCCCTCTTTGATCACAACTACCGCATACCCGACAACACTTGCGTATGTCAGCTCCGGCCGATCTACTACATTGTATAAAAGCAATGAGACAAAAAATGAAAATCCGATTTTAATCTGATTGGGAATTCCCTGCTGCCCCAATAACGGGGCCACATACACAAAACAGGTAACTCTTACCAGAATCAGCAGAAAATATTCAAAATTTTCAAGTGTAAATACATAATTAACCATATCTTTTTATCAAATCACATACTCAGATAGGTACTGAAATTCGACCACAGACGCTCCACCAGTTCGGTCATGTTATTTAACATCCAGGAGCCGCAAAGGATCATTGCAGCAAATACCGCAATAATCTTTGGAACAAACGTAAGTGTCTGCTCCTGAATGGATGTAACCGTCTGAAAAATACTGATAATCAGACCAACCACCAGAGAAACCAGAAGCAGCGGTGCCGACGTGATCAGAATGGTATAAATTGCATCTCTTGCAATATCAAGAACTGCACCCTGTGAAATCATACGGTATCCTCCTAATAAAATGTCTGGACGAGGGATTTTATGACAAGATCCCATCCATCCGCCAGAACAAACAACAAAATCTTAAACGGCAACGAAATGGTTGTCGGAGGAAGCATCATCATACCCATGGACATCAGTACGGATGACACCACCATATCAATTACAATAAACGGAATATAAATCAAAAATCCCATAATGAATGCTTTCCGAAGCTCGCTCAGAATGAATGCCGGAACCAGTGTGGTAAACGGAACATCCGACAATTCCTTTGTATCTTTATACGTTTCTCCGGAAATCTCCGCAAAAAGATTCACATCCCTTATCTGGATCTTTGCATCTTTGATCATAAATTCACGAATCGGCCCTTCTGCTTTTTCAAAAAATTCCGACTGTGTGATTTCTCCCTTATCGAGTGGCTGAATTGCCTCTTTGTTGATCTGCTGGAACGTCGGCCACATAATAAAAAATGTCAGAAACAATGCCAGACCGATCAAAACCTGATTGGGTGGTGTCGTCTGCGTTCCGATCGCAGTCCTAAGGAAATGAAGTACAATGATAATTCGTGTAAACGAAGTCATCATAATCAGAATCGATGGTGCAAGTGATAGAATTGTCAACACCAGAAGCATCTTGATCGGTGTGGAAACCGATCCGGAATCATTGTTATATGTAATTGACAATCCATTGGCATTGTCTGTATTATGATCTGCTCCCTGTGTATCTTTCTGTGTAATCTTTGTAATACTGTCCGGGTCCATGGAACTTGCATAGACACGTCCCGGATGCATCATGCATAATGTAATTGTAAGTATTAAAACCGCACACGCAAACGCAAAACTTGCAATGCAGTATATCTTTTTCCCTTTGCTCATCTTTATCCTTGCTTCTTTGGTAACTTGTCTTTTAACTGGTTGAGAATTTCCGCAAAAGAATCCTGCTTTTTCCCACTCTGTTCCAGCTCAAAAGAGAAATCTTTTAATTGATCCCTCGTAAGCTGTGCCAGAAGATGTACTTCCTCTTTTCCAACAGAAACAACCAGATAGACACTGCCGACTTCCACAATACTGATCATCTTGTTATTGCCGACACTGATTGTCTCTATCACATGCAGATTCTTATTATTCTGGCGTCCACGCTGCATACCTCCCATCCATCTGGTGGTAAGATATGTAGCAGCCAGAACAACAGCAAAAATAAACAGTGCACCCAAAAGTTGTATAAAGCTTTCCAGAGAACCTGTCAGTAACACATTTGTCATGTCTGTTTCTACTTTCCGCCTGTTCTTGAAGCATTGACAATTTCCGTGATTCGAACACCGAAACTTTCTTCAATGACGACAACTTCGCCCTTTGCGACATATTTTCCATTGACAAGCACATCAATCGGCTCGCCTGCCAGTTTATTCAACTCAATAATTTTTCCCGGTCCCAGATCCAGAATATCTGAAATGGATTTTGTTGTCCTTCCAAGCTCAACTGTCACCTGAAGCGGAACATCCATAATCAGATCAATATTTTCCGGCTGGTAATTTCCAAGGTTTCCACCCGCAAATGCGCTAAATTGTGCCGGCTGAACATTAACCGGCTGTCCCAT
>ERZ779932.1430-NODE-1430-length-10189-cov-2.378725_pt1 | contig 10189 bp, 13 predicted proteins | sample MGYA00511064_ERZ779932 | MGnify/ENA primary metagenome ERZ779932 (study PRJEB29588, sample SAMEA1966821) | human gut metagenome | biome: human gut; feature: human-associated habitat; material: faeces | place: Denmark | collected 2008/2010 ...
ATAATTATGAACTACTAAAAGTGATACCTATAATAGATTTAAATTTATTTAAAGGCAAAGATATTACATTTGGATTAGTATTTAGACCTACCATTAAAGAGATAATTAATGAAAAATAAGTAAGTAAATAATAAGCAGGATAAGGAAATTGATAGCACAATTATACTTAATGTCTTATAAATAAAGGATTTATAGTGCTATCATTTCTTATTTTGCACTTGCAAAATTGAGTTAAAATATGGAAGCACTCTACCATACTTTCGATTTATCCCTTTTAATTAAAGGGCTTGCAAGGTTCTATTTTACTTCCAAATGTTGGATATATACTAGAAATGTTGGATGAATCTTGGATGTTTTAATTTAGCAATAAAATTTACCAAAATGATGGTATAATGACTATTAAAGAAGGAACATTAACAAATAAAAGTGCAACTCTAGTTTTAACTAATAATAATGATAAAAATTTCCAATATGGAAATACTTATGAAATAGAGATTAAAAAAGATGGAGAATGGCATAAAATAAATGTTGAATTAAATTTCGATATGCCTGCTTTTCCACTTTCATCAAAAGAAAGTAAAGAAATTGAACTTAATTGGGAAAATGGGTATGGTAAACTTGCAAAAGGGACTTGCAGAATTATAAAAGGGATTAACTATGAATACGAAGAAGGAAAATACGAAGCTTTCAATGTAGCAATTGAATTTACTATTTAATAACAAATTACAATTTATAAATTAGTTGAAAGCTATGATGTAACAGTGTTTAATAGATATGTTAAAATGCATTGCTTGTAGCAACAGGGTATTTGTCATACAATTTATTTAATGAAAGGAAGAAATTATAAATGTTAAAAGATAATTTAAAAATATTAAGAAAAAATAAAGGACTTTCTCAAGAAGAATTAAGCGTTAAATTAAATGTTGTAAGACAAACAGTATCGAAATGAGAACAAGGATTATCTGTTCCAGATGCAGAAATGTTAATATCTATATCGGAGGTATTTGAAACACCAGTTAGTACAATTCTTGGAGAGAACATTGATGAACAAGAAAAAAACGACTTAAAGGTAATATCAGAGAAACTAGAGGTTATTAATGAACAACTATCTAAAAAACAAAAGCAAAAAAGAAATATATTTGTTAATACTTTAATAATAGCTGATGTTTGTTTGATTTTATTATTTATCTTATTAGCACTGTTAGGTAGTCCATATCAAAATTGGGATTATAGTAATCCAGAATGGGCAGTTATTGGAACTATATGGCATTCATTTGAGTGGGTATATTTTAAAGTAGCTCCATTTATTGTTGTTGTTATAACGGTAATTGGAGTAATACTTGTTAAAAGAAATAAATAATAGCAAATTACAATTTATTGATGAGATTAGTTTGGAATATAACTAATCTTTTTACTATTCATATACTTCTTAAAAAATAATCGTGAAATTGTGGTATAATTATATAAGAGAGAGCTTAGATTTATTTTTTAGAATGGAGTGGCAGGTGATAAATATTGTGAAAAAAATCTATATAATAACAGGAGCAAATGGTTTTTTAGGTAATAACATTATAAGAAAGTTAGAACAAGATGCTGATAATGAAATTAGGGCTTTTGTATTAAAAGGCGATTCTATTAAATCACTTGAAGGATTAAAATGTAAAATCTACTATGGTGATGTAACTAAAAAAGAAACTTTATCATTAATTTTTGAAAATACTGATGGAAAAGAAGTTTTTGTAATTCATTGTGCTGCAGTAGTATATATAAAATCAAAATACAATCCACTTGTTTATAATGTTAATGTTAATGGAACTAAAAATATAGTAGATAAGGTAATAGAGTCAAAAGCAAAACTTATCTATATTAGTAGTGTGCATGCAATCCCAGAGCCACCTAACAATGAATTAATAACAGAAATAACTAATTTTAACCCTGATAATGTTGAGGGATTATATGCAAAAACAAAAGCAGAAGCTGTGAAGTATGTACTTGATGCAGTAAAAAATAAAAATTTGAATGCTTGTATAATTCATCCATCTGGTATTATAGGTCCAAATGATTTTGGCAATAGCCACTTAACACAATTAATAAAAGAAGTTGCAAATGGCAAATTATTTGCTTGTGTAAAAGGGGGATATGATTTTGTTGATGTAAGAGATGTAGCAGATGGTGTTATTAGTGCTTGTAAAAATGGTACTAATGGTGAATGCTATATCTTATCTAATAGATATATTGCAATAAAAGAATTATGCGATTTAATTTGTGATGTGCAAGGAAGAAAAAAGATTAAAATGGTATTACCAATAGGTCTTGCAAAATTAATAGCACCTTTTTTTGAAGTATATTATAATTTAAAGAAACAAACTCCACTTTTTACAAAGTATTCACTATATACACTATCTTCTAATGCTAATTTCAGTAATGAAAAAGCTAAAGAAAAGTTGAAATTTAAAAATAGAAATATGAAAGATACAATAAAGGATACAGTTGAGTGGATGAATAAAAAGTAAAAATAAATAATAATGTAAATTGCAATTTGGAAGTGATGTGTAAAGAGTGAAGAAGAAAGTAATCATAATTTTAGTAGCCATAATTTTATTAGTCTTATTGTTCCCAATTAGAAATTAGTTAAAAGATGGTGCCAAAGTAGAATATAAGGCATTTAAGAACTACTATGTTTATGAAATGATCCTTATATTGTTATTAGCAATTATAGTTATACCGAATATTATACTGACAATAAATAATATGATTCCGTTTAATATAACAATCATTAATACACTTTTAATTATTATTGTAGCACTTCCTATTATAGTGCTTGATATAAAGAACGATTTAGATATAAAAAAAATATATCAATATTATTTAAAGGAAAAGAAAATACCAGAATACAAAGATAAAACAAAAATTTTAAATGTATGCCTATTAATTAGCATAGCAGTTTTAATTGTTTGGGCTATTATAACAATACCAAATATTACAAAAACTGAGAATTTAAGTGAAATTGAAAACACATTGGTCATTACTACTAATAATGGTAATAACATTGAAACACAATATGAAATGTTTGATGGATTTAAAATAAAGATTCCAAGCGAATTTAAAATAATGAGTGATGAAATTCTTAATGTTAAATATCCAAATGGAAATGCACCATCACTTGTTTACACAAATGACAAAACAACAATTAATGTAGTATTAGTTATGAATGATGTTACAATGAAAAATAATCAGATAGAAGAATATGTCAAAACAATGGAATCGACTTATAAAAATTATTCAAAAGATGTAAAATTAAATTTTTGGGAAAGAAACAATCATAAAATTGGTGAAATGGAATTTACAACACAAGGATCAGATACAGAAATCTATAATCATATTATTACATTTTCTGTTAATGATAAATTAAGATTAGTTAATTTTAATTGTACTAAAGAACAAATGAGCGAATGGCGAGAAGTTAGTAAATTTATTGTAGACTCAATAATGTTTGAGTAATATAGGAGGAGAGAAAGATGAAAAAGAAATTGTTTGCGATTTTACTTTGTGGAGTTATGGCTTTAGGACTTGCTGGATGTAGCAATCCAGTTAGTTACTCTAAAAAAGAATTAGAAGATGCTAAAAAAGAATTAGAAGAAACTTATAAAAAATATGGATGGGTTGAAAAAGAAACTGTAAACACTATTCTTGCTAAATTTAATACTGAAATAATGGATGGTGGATTAAATACACCTGCTAGTGATGATTATATGGTTGTGGATAATGGTAAATATTGGTTTGCACTAACTGATGATGTTGCATTCTACCTAAAACCAGTTGAATCATCTGGAAATAAAGAAAAAGATATTCTTGATATGAGTGCTATTTATATGGATAATGACAAGTATGATGAAACTACTGCTATAAAGTATACAAAACTTTTGATTAAAGCCAACAATGAAGAAATTACTGATTCTGAAATTGATGAATTATTAAAAGAAGCCAAAGAAAAATCCTCTGCTAAAGAAACTGCTAATAATGGTAAAGGTATTTCAGTAGGCATATCAAATGCCAATGATCATTATGAATATCAAGTTATTAGATTATATAAATAATCATAAATTACAATTTAGTAATTAATTAAAAAAATAGTAATTTAATAGAGATTAGTTTGAAATACAACTAATCTTTTTATTATATAAATATATCTAGGTTTTAAATATTAAAACTATTGAATAAAATAAAGAAAGGAGGAAAATAATGAATAATAATTGTAATGATAATTATGATAGAATAAAAAAGAAAATAGAAGAAGAAAGAGAAAGATGTAAGTATTGTTATATCCAAGGACCAAGAGGGGAGAAAGGTGAAAGAGGAGAGAGAGGACCCGCTACTATAAAAGTAGGAAAAGTAGAAACAATAGAACCAACACTTCCAGCAGAAGTAATAAATACTGGAACAGCAGAAGATGTTATATTAGATTTTAAGATACCAAAAGGTGATAAAGGTGAAGAAGGTGAAATGGGACCACGAGGATTACCAGGAGAAATTGGTCGTACTGAACACATAGCTATTGATGAAACAGAAACACTAGAACCAGGAGAAGAAGCTCAAGTAATGGATACCTTTGAAGATTGGGTTCATCATCTAACATTTCAAATACCAAAAGGAGAACAAGGAATCCAAGGTCCACGAGGAATCCAAGGCCCAGCCGGACCACCAGGAACCAATTTTGTATCAGCATATGGAATAAGATATGCCATGATGGATACCCAAATTACTTTAGAGCAGGCTATAGATACCACTATTCCATTAGCGGAAACAGGAGTATCACTTTTTACCGAATATACCAATAACGGAATAAAAATAAAAGAAAGTGGAGTCTATTTAATATCATATTTATTATGTGGAGCAACAAGTGAAGAATGCTCTTTAACAATGTCCATCAAAGCAAATGATATCTTACAGCCGGCTTCTAATCCCACTATTGAATTTCAAGCCCAAATTATTAACTGTATAAGTGGAACAACTATAATATCACTACAACCAGATGACATTGTAACATTAAATATTAAAGCATCAATGCCAGTGACTATGACATTTAATGGGAGTACTAATGCTATGCTTAGTGTTCTTAAAATACATTAGAATAGATAAAACTATTCTTTTTTTCTTTATTATCATACATATTAATTATCTCCTAATAAAGAATAAACATAATTTATAGTAGAGGAGTGATAAAGTGCAAGTAATTGATGAAAATACCGTTGTTGTAACAACAAGTGAAGAATTAAATAAAGTATTAAGTGAACAAAATAACTATACCTATATCTATTTAGGAAATGATATTACTATGAGTAGCGGCTTAGTAATCAATAATACCAAAGAAAAAATAATAATAGATGGAACCTATAACAATACAAAATATACATATACCAATAACTTAAATACAGAGGGTGAAGTAATAAAAGTAAGTACCACTAATAAGAGAATCATACTAAAAAATATGAATATAATATCATCCCATGGTTATGGCGTTATTTATGTACCATCACACCCCAATTATTCTAATGTAGTAGTAGAGTATAATAATATAAATTTTAGAGGAGTAGAATTATCCTGCAACTACTATGGAACAACTAAAATAATAGATTCTATTATTGAAGTAGCAGATACAAATAATATATCAGCCCAAAGAGTATGCGATTCAAATCGAATATTAATAGAGGGAAATACAACTATAACGAGTACTTCAAGTACAAATACTATTTTTTTCTTTAATGATGTTATCCCCTCATTAGTTAAAATTATTCCCAATAGTAGGGTAACTATAACTACTGATAGAGAACTTATGAATGGAACTAATAGATTAGATTTAACTATTGGTCATGGAGCAGAACTATTATTAACTACGGGTAATGGTTTTGCTAAAACAACTACTCATGGTGCTAGAAATGTTTTAATAGAAGAGAAATCTACCTTCACATTTATAGAAAAAAGTCATCAAAGAATACCAATGTGGAATATCTTTGGTAATTTAATAGTAAAAGAGGGAGCAAACGTATCTATTCTAAATACATTTATGACTACACCTACTGATAACTATAATATTTATTTTAAAGGGAATAATCAAAAAATTATTATAGATAATCCTAAATATATAAAAATATATACTAAGAATGCCAATATTTGGTATACAAATAACCCAGTAGAATACACATTTAAAATTAGTAGAATAAATATGTGGAGTGAAGCTAAGGACTATACAAGTGCTTGTGATTTAGAAGATATACCACCATTATATTGGTATAAAGACAATTATCCATTAGAAATAAAAGGAATATTTAATAAAGATACCACCACTATAACATCACATAACCTTACTGAAACAGAACTTACAAAATTACCAGATATAAATAAATTTACTTTTCAAAGTAAAAAGATTTTAACAATAGGAATGATAAGAACAAATATTCAACCAATAAATAGTAATATTAATGTCTTATCGGGATATACCATAAAAGATACTAATATTAGGTTAGAATATGATGGTAAGAAATTAGAGGTTCCCACTGATGAAACTGGACTATTTGAATTTAATTTAGATGATGCACCAATAGATGGTACTAATTATATTATAACTACTTGTTTAAATGGCCTTTATACTAAAAGAGAGATAACAACACCATTTGATGGAGAATTAACACTACTAGAGGTAACAGAAAATATACCGTTTAATACAATACCAGGAGAAGATAAGCCTTTAACATTATATAAAAAAGATAAGACTGTTATAACAGTAGTAGATAGTAGAACTACCAAAACAAATTGGAAATTATATATATATTTTGTTAATCCAATGATTGAAATGAATGGTAAAGTACTAGTAGACTCCTTATTTTTTAAGAAGTTTAATAATGAAATAGAAAAATTAACAACTAGTAAGAAATTAATATATGAATCTACTAGTACTAGTGGAAGTGTAGAAGTATCTAAAGTAACTTTTTCTACTGATAAGGGATTAAGATTAAGTCCTAGTAAGAGTTTATTAAAAGATGAAGATTATTCTACAATGGTTATTTGGAGTATTGAGGAATAGAAGGTAAGGTGATTTATGAAAAAAGATTTTATTTATATTAGAATATGTGATGGAATGAATTTGGGTAAAACAAAAATAATTTTAAATGATAAATGTAATAAGATAGTATATGAAGAGACAATAGTTAATTTAAATAATATTAAAATACCAATATGTCATAATGATATATATAAATTATTTATTATATCAGGATTAAAGATAATAGTTATTCCATTAATTGCTAAAAGAGATGAAATATATTGTATAAATATTAATAATAATTTTAATAAAAACCATCTTATTACTGTTTTGTTAGAAGATGCTAACAATTCGAATATAAAGATAAAGAGAGGAGAGATATTGTTATGGGAAGACACACTATCCCAATAACTAATGGTAAGGGAAGTATAAGACTTGTTAATGGTAATTATAAGGTATCAGCAGTAGTAGAGGGCTATGATCCTGATTCTATAGAACCTAAAAATGTTACTATAGTAGAGGGAACTAATACTTATACTTTTACCATAAAAGCTAATGGAACATTAACCCTTCATGTAACAGATACTGGAAATCCGCAAACGGGAGTACAAGTAATAGGAGCTAAGTTTGTTAGAACTGATAGTACTGGAAATATTCTATCTGAAGAGGTAATTACTGATACTGATGGTAATGCTAAGTTTAGTAATATTCCGTTTACTTCATCAGGTAGTATTACGATATATTATAAACAAATAACTAGTGATGGTGGACATACTTTTGATGATACTGTTAAATCTATTGTAATGAATGAACAGAATAAAATAGTAGAGATAACTAATCCGGAAGCTCCACTTAGGAATTTTACTTTAACTGATGCTAGTTTTCCAAATGTTGTTATTAGTGATGGTCAAATAATACTTAATGATAATTAAAGAAGTAAGGTTATTTACTTCTTTTGTTATGTCCCCTATAAGCCTTATTCTAAGTCTTATTAGTGTTTATTTGAGCCAATATATTGTCTCAAATAAAGATATCAACCATATCTATTATATATAAGCCATAGGTGTATACTAAAATGTTATATAATATTAAAAATTAAAAAAGTAAAAAGAGACAATTGACACCAAGTAAATAAAATGATATAATTAAATTGTTAAGGGAGTTGGTTATATGCTTAGCAGTTTAGATTTGGCAGCAGTTAATTTGTTTTTGATAACCGCTCGCAAGGAAATAGATAAAAATAATGCTTATTTTGTATATTATAGAAATGTTAAATCTGGTAATAAAGTAGTAAATGCCAGGCAAGCATCACTTGATATTGGTATTATTAAAATTAGTGAAATATTGAATCATATAAAAGAATTACAACCAAGTGATTACTTTAGAATAAGTAGAGATAGAGAGTTCAGTAGGAATTTTAATGCGGAAATATATGAGTTTAAAAAAATTATAAATAGAAAGATGCTTATATAAAACTTACTATAAATGATAAAGGATTATTATGTATATCGTTTCATATAGATAATGGAGGTAACTAAAATGGAAAGATTAGAATATTGTTATGAATGTAATAAAGATGTTAATCCAACTATTAAAACAGAAAAAAATAAATATACTTATCGTGGAAAAGAGTTTCTTGTAGTAGAAGAAGTTCATTATTGTCCCAAGTGTGGTAACATACTAATTAATGATAACTTTGATAATGATATGTATAAAATATATGATTGTTATTTAAAATTATTTAATTTATCTTTTGAAAAGATTAAAGAAATAAGAATAAAATTGAATTTATCACAAGAAGTATTTTCTAAAATACTTGGTTGGTCAAAGAAGAGTATTGTAAGATATGAAAATAGTGATTCTGTACCACAAGGAGAATATTTAAATACATATATGATTTTAAATGAGAATCCCTACTATATTGTAAAATTATTAGAAAGACAAAAAAATAATTTTACTGAAGAAGAGTATTATAAAATACTTTCTATATTACCATTTAATAAAGAGTATAAAACAGTTAATACGATACTTTATTTATTAAAGAATAATAAGTTATGTGAAACTTCATTAATGAAACATCTTTTTGCTGTAGATTTTTATAATTGTAAAGAAAATAAAGAAGCAATTACTAATTTAAAATATGCTCATTTACTATATGGACCAGTAGTAGATAATAGGAACATCTTATATAATTTTTTAATAAAGAATGATTATATAAAAATTGAAATAAATGATATTAGTACAAACTTTACTACAGATAAAGACTTTGATAAGAAATTGTTTACTAAAGAAGAACTTAATAGTATGAAATTAATAAAATATAAGTTTAAAGAATATTCTGCTAGTGAATTAAGTGATTGGTCACATAGTTTTAAAGGTTATATTGATACAAAGAATGGTGAAATAATTGATTATAAATATGCCAAGTATTTAGATATTGATAATATTTAAAGAATGATAAGTAATTATAATTTGGTATAATTACATAGAGTTAAACTTAAAAAGACAACTATTCGGAATTTCTGAACAGTTGAATCGAAAGGTATTATATATAAAATTTCAGTTATTCGGTGTTTCCGAACAACTGAAATATACTTGACAGTAAAATTAAATAATTAGAATTATAGAAAAAGGTGGTATACTGGTATTAAATTAGAAAAATATACTACCTGAAAATGTTAGCAGCTCTTGGATGATGCGGGGTATAAATTATTCCAATCGCGAAATGTTAATCGCTCCCGGATGGTGCGAGTAATAAGTTATCCCGAACAAAAATGTTTGAAAACTCTTACTTTAAAGTAGAGTTTTCTTTTAGTTTATGGTAAAATTGTACTAAGAAGGTTGATAAAATGAAAGTACAAAATGGCTATATATATCATATTAAAGATGAGTTTTTTAATAAAATAAACGATAAAAGTTTAATGACAAATCATGAAAATGGTCATGCTAGACCAACATATTTTACCAAAATACATACTTTCATAACTACAATACTCTTAATCAAAATAATATAGTCTCCAAAGAAGTATCATATATGATGTTAGTAAAAAATCAAAGGGTAAGTATGTTATAATAATTAATGAAGTAGAAGGAATAACCTATAAAAATATAAACTACTAAAGGAGAAGAAATATGAATAGATGTAAATGG
>ERZ779932.1436-NODE-1436-length-10146-cov-3.600535_pt1 | contig 10146 bp, 4 predicted proteins | sample MGYA00511064_ERZ779932 | MGnify/ENA primary metagenome ERZ779932 (study PRJEB29588, sample SAMEA1966821) | human gut metagenome | biome: human gut; feature: human-associated habitat; material: faeces | place: Denmark | collected 2008/2010 ...
CTGACGTCCTTTTCTTACTAACTGGTTAAATGTTGGCATTATTTTCACCTCCTGTTTTATTTTAAGCAGTGCAATCTTATGCACGCTAAAATATTATACAAATCCTTGTCTGTTTTGTCAAGACCAATTTTGTTTTCAATATAATACAAGAAAGAAGTCCGGTTTCCCGGACTTCTTTCTTTTTGGTTTGTAACAGCTTCTGTAGCTTAAGTACAAACATCAGTAATTATTCTTCATCAACTGATTCAGCATCTTTATCAATGACTCCGACTGCCTCTTCCTCTGCGAAATCCGCAAAATCATCATCATCAAAATCAAGTGTATCGTCATCGTTTACATCGCTGTCAAGCTTGATATTACGATAAATCTTCATACCTGTTCCTGCCGGGATGAGCTTACCGATGATTACGTTCTCCTTCATACCGATAAGCGGATCAACCTTGCCCTTGATTGCTGCCTCAGTAAGAACCTTTGTGGTCTCCTGGAATGAAGCTGCTGACAGGAATGAGTTGGTTGCAAGAGATGCCTTTGTGATTCCAAGTAATACCTGTGAGCCAACTGCAAGCTCCTTGCCCTCTTCCTCAAGCTTCTCGTTGAGCTCTAAGAAGTCAAGGGCATCAACCATGCTGCCCGGAAGTAAATCTGAATCTCCCGGCTCCTCTACGCGGATCTTCTGTAAGCACTGACGAACTATAACCTCGACATGCTTATCGTTAATCTCAACACCCTGTAAACGGTAAACACGCTGTACCTCGCGGAGCATGTAATCCTGAACCGCACGAACGCCCTTAATCTTGAGGATATCGTGTGGATTTACAGAACCCTCTGTAAGCTCGTCGCCGGCCTCAAGCTCCTGTCCGTCTACAACCTTGATACGTGAGCCGTAAGGAATGAGGTAAGCCTTTGTCTCGCCTGTCTCGTTGTTTGTAACGATAACCTCACGCTTCTTCTTTGTATCCTTGATTGTGGCAATTCCGCCGAACTCTGTGATAATAGCGAGTCCCTTAGGCTTACGTGCCTCAAAAATCTCCTCTACTCGAGGAAGACCCTGTGTGATATCTCCACCGGCAACACCACCTGTATGGAAGGTTCTCATGGTAAGCTGTGTACCAGGCTCACCGATTGACTGTGCTGCGATGATACCGATTGCTTCACCAACCTGTACTGCCTGACCTGTTGCAAGGTTTGAACCGTAACACTTAGCACATACTCCCATGTGTGAACGGCAGGTAAGTACTGTACGGATCTTAACCTGTGTGATTGGATTACCGTTCTCGTCAACCCCCTCTGCCATAACCTTTGCTGCACGCTTTGGTGTGATCATATGGTTGGCCTTAACGATTACATTGCCATCCTTATCGCAGATTGTGTTGCAAGAGAAACGACCTGTAATTCTCTCCTGAAGGCTCTCGATTTCCTCTCGACCCTCCATGAATGCCTTTACAACCATTCCCGGAATCTCACGTCCTGTACCTGCACAGCAGTCTGACTCACGAACGATCATATGCTGTGAAACATCTACAAGACGTCTTGTAAGGTATCCTGAATCGGCTGTACGAAGCGCTGTATCTGAAAGTCCCTTACGAGCTCCATGTGCTGACATGAAGTACTCGAGTACGTCAAGACCCTCACGGAAGCATGACTTGATAGGAAGCTCGATTGTACGACCTGTTGTATCAGCCATGAGTCCTCGCATACCTGCAAGCTGTTTGATCTGCTTATCAGATCCACGGGCTCCGGAATCTGCCATCATGAAGATGTTGTTGTACTTATCAAGACCTGTAAGAAGTGCCTTTGTAAGGGCATCATCTGTATCCTTCCATGTCTCGATAACCTCTTTGTAACGCTCCTCATCAGTGATAAGTCCACGCTTGTACTGTCTTGTAATCTTATCTACAGTGTCCTGTGCATCAGCGATCATCTGTGGCTTCTGTGGTGGCACTGTCATATCTGAAATTGAAACTGTCATGGCAGCCTGGGTTGAATACTTGTATCCCATAGCCTTGACATTGTCAAGAACCTCTGCTGTTGTTGTAGCTCCGTGTGTGTTGATAACCTTCTCAAGTATCTGCTTGATCTGTTTCTTACCAACGTGGAACTCAACCTCAAACTTGAGTGCATTCTCAGCCTTTGATCTGTCTATAAAACCAAGATCCTGTGGAATGTTCTCATTGAATATCAAAAGTCCTACTGTTGTCTCTGTAAAACCTGAAACCTTTGTGCCGTCAGCAAGCTTTACTGTACGGTGTACAAAGATATTCTGGTGAAGAGTAATCTCCTTGTTCTCGTAAGCGAGCATTGCAAGATTAACACTTCCATAGTAACGACCGAGAAGATCTATCGGTCTGCAAAGCACACGACGGTTTCCGTCTGTAACATCCTCAAACCAGATGAGGTCATATAAGCCAAGCTCAGCCTTTCCTGTATTTTCATCAGGAGTTGTGAGCTTTCTAAGCTCCTCAATATCATTGTATACAGTGTCTGATGACACCTGTGCAACCATCTTTGGATCATCCTTGTAATCAGCGAGCTTTCTCATTGTGAGGTAGTAAACTCCAAGGATCATATCCTGTGAAGGAACGGCTACAAGTCCACCATCGGAAGGCTTAAGCAAGTTGTTAGGTGACAGAAGCATGAATCTGCACTCAGCCTGTGCCTCAGCAGTCAGTGGAAGATGTACAGCCATCTGGTCTCCATCGAAGTCGGCGTTGAACGCTGTACATACGAGTGGATGAAGCTTGATTGCCTTACCCTCTACAAGGATTGGCTCGAAGGCCTGGATTCCAAGTCTGTGGAGTGTAGGAGCTCGGTTAAGCATAACCGGATGCTCTTTGATGACGTCCTCAAGGACATCCCATACCTCCGGCTGAAGTCTCTCAACCATCTTCTTTGCACTCTTTATGTTGTGTGCGGTTCCGTTAGCGGCAAGCTCCTTCATAACGAATGGCTTGAAAAGCTCGATAGCCATCTCCTTTGGAAGACCACACTGATAAATCTTAAGCTTTGGCTCTACACAGATAACTGAACGTCCTGAGTAGTCAACTCGCTTTCCGAGAAGGTTCTGACGGAAACGTCCTCCCTTTCCCTTGAGCATGTCTGAAAGAGACTTAAGAGCTCTGTTTCCAGGACCGGTAACAGGACGGCCACGACGGCCATCGATAAGTGCATCGACAGCCTCCTGAAGCATACGTTTCTCGTTACGAACGATGATATCCGGTGCTCCAAGATCAAGAAGTCTTCTAAGACGATTGTTACGGTTGATGATTCGTCTGTAAAGGTCGTTAAGATCACTTGTTGCGAAACGTCCTCCATCGAGCTGAACCATTGGACGAAGATCCGGTGGGATAACAGGAATAACTGTCATAATCATCCACTCAGGCTTGTTTCCTGACTCACGGAAAGCCTCTACAACCTCAAGTCTCTTGATGATACGTGCACGCTTCTGACCTGTAGCATTCTCAAGCTCAGCCTTAAGCTCTGCCGAATCCTTCTCGAGATCGATTGCTGCTAAAAGCTCATGGATAGACTCAGCACCCATTCCTACACGGAATGCTGAGCGGCCATAAGTATCGCATGCCTCCTGGTACTCTGACTCGTTGAGAATCTGCTTGTATGCAAGCTTTGTCTCGCCCGGGTCAAGCACAATATATGAAGCAAAGTACAGTACTCTCTCAAGTACACGTGGAGATAAGTCAAGGATGAGTCCCATACGTGATGGGATACCCTTGAAATACCAGATATGAGATACAGGAGCAGCAAGCTCGATGTGTCCCATACGCTCTCTACGAACGCTTGACTTTGTGATTTCTACGCCACATCGGTCGCAGACAACACCCTTATAACGTATCTTCTTGTATTTACCACAATGACACTCCCAGTCCTTCGTTGGTCCGAAAATCTTCTCGCAGAAAAGACCGTCTTTTTCAGGCTTTAATGTTCTATAGTTAATGGTCTCAGGCTTTTTAACCTCGCCATGTGACCACTCTCTGATCTTTTCAGGAGATGCTAATCCAATCTGAATCGCATCAAACTGCATTGCCTGATTATTTTCTATATTATTTGTTTCTGGCATTTTGGCACTCCCTTCTAATTATTCTTCGTCATCAAGAACTTCATCAGCAAAAATATCGTCATCCGCTGTCTCAGGAGACTCTTCCTCTTCTATGTCAACAAGCTCTTCGTTGTCATCAAATTCTTTCTTTGAGAAACCATGCTCTGCGAATGACTCACTGTCCTCGAATGCATAGTCCTTATCGTTTCCGATAATTGAGTTGATATCTGTATTACCGTACTCACTTGTCTCGATAAGCTCAACCTCTTCTCTGTTCTCATCAAGTACCTTGACATCCAGACCAAGTGCCTGAAGCTCTTTGAGAAGTACCTTGAATGACTCTGGAATACCAGGCTCAGGGATATTCTCACCCTTGATGATAGCCTCGTAGGTCTTGACACGGCCAACAACATCATCGGACTTCATTGTAAGGATCTCCTGGAGTGTATATGCAGCACCATATGCCTCAAGAGCCCAAACCTCCATCTCTCCGAAACGCTGTCCACCGAACTGTGCCTTACCACCGAGTGGCTGCTGTGTTACTAATGAGTAAGGACCTGTTGAACGTGCATGGATCTTATCGTCAACAAGGTGATGCAGCTTAAGGTAATGCATGTGTCCGATAGTTGTCTTTCCATCGAAGCACTCACCTGTTCTACCATCACGAAGCTGTACCTTTCCATCCTTGGAAATCGGAACGCCCTTCCATAAGCTTCTGTGAGCTCTGTTTGTTGAAAGGTATTCCATAACGTCCTCACGGAGTGTATCAACATATTTATCATAGAAGATTTCAGCATCTGCGCTCCAGTATGGATGCTCAGCCTGTAAATCCTTTTCAAGCTCTTCCTTATCGAACGGAAGATTTACGTAATCATTTGCAAGCTCAAGTGTATCCTCGATATCTACCTCGTTTGCTCCGTCAAATACAGGAGTTGAGATGTTGAAGCCAAGTGCCTTTGCAGCGAGACTCAGGTGAATCTCAAGGACCTGACCGATGTTCATTCGTGAAGGAACACCGAGTGGGTTAAGTACGATATCCAGTGGACGTCCGTTTGGAAGGAATGGCATATCCTCAACAGGAAGCACACGGGAAACGACACCCTTGTTACCGTGACGTCCGGCCATCTTATCACCGACAGAAATCTTTCTCTTCTGTGCAATGTAGATACGTACTGACTGGTTTACTCCCGGAGAAAGCTCATCGCCATTCTCTCTTGTAAATACCTTGGCATCAACAATGATACCGTAAGCACCATGAGGTACCTTAAGTGATGTATCACGAACCTCTCTTGCCTTCTCACCGAAGATGGCACGAAGAAGTCTCTCCTCTGCTGTAAGCTCTGTCTCACCCTTTGGTGTAACCTTTCCTACAAGGATATCACCGGCACGAACCTCTGCACCTACACGGATGATACCTCTCTCATCAAGGTCCTTGAGTGCGTCGTCGCCGACACCAGGTACATCGCGTGTAATCTCCTCCGGTCCGAGCTTTGTATCACGGGACTCTACTTCATATTCCTCGATATGAACTGATGTATACACATCATACTCTACGAGACGCTCTGAAAGAAGAACGGCATCCTCGTAGTTGTATCCTTCCCATGTCATGAATCCGATAAGCGGGTTCTTTCCAAGAGCAAGCTCTCCCTGACTTGTTGAAGGACCGTCTGCGATAACATCGCCTGCCTTAACCTTGTCACCCTTAAATACGATAGGTCTCTGGTTGTAGCAGTTTGACTGGTTAGAACGAGAGAACTTTGTAAGGATATACTCTCTCTTGTTTCCGTCAGTTTCTTTTATGATAATGCGGTTTGACTCTGAAGATAATACCTCTCCGTCTGCCTTTGCAACTACGCAGACACCTGAGTCAACTGCGGCCTTTGTCTCAATACCTGTACCAACTACAGGAGCCTCTGTGGTCAGAAGCGGAACGGCCTGACGCTGCATGTTTGATCCCATGAGGGCACGTGTAGGGTCATCGTTCTGCAAGAATGGAATCAGCGCTGTAGCTACTGAGAATACCATCTTTGGAGACACATCCATATAATCAAATGCTGACTTATCGTACTCCTGAGTTTCCTCTCTGTAACGACCTGAAACTGAGTTACGTATGAAATGTCCTTCGGCATCAAGCTTCTCATTAGCCTGTGCTACGTGGTAGTTGTCCTCCTCGTCGGCTGTCATGTATACAACCTCTTCTGTGACTACCGGGTTCTTAGGATCAGTCTTGTCAATCTTACGGTATGGAGCCTCTACGAAGCCATACTCATTGATTCTCGCATAGCATGCAAGTGAGTTGATAAGACCGATGTTTGGTCCCTCAGGAGTCTCTACAGGACACATACGGCCGTAGTGAGTGTAATGTACATCTCGAACCTCGAATCCGGCACGGTCTCTTGAAAGACCACCAGGTCCAAGTGCTGATAAACGTCTCTTGTGAGTAAGCTCTCCAAGAGGGTTGTTCTGATCCATGAACTGTGAAAGCTGTGAAGAACCGAAGAATTCTTTAACAGCGGCAGTTACAGGCTTTATATTGATAAGTGACTGAGGTGAAATTCCCTCTAAGTCCTGTGTAGTCATTCTTTCACGAACAACACGCTCCAGTCTTGAGAGACCGATACGGTACTGGTTCTGTAACAGCTCTCCAACCGCACGGATACGTCTGTTTCCAAGATGATCGATATCGTCATCTGTTCCTGCGCCCCACTCTAAGTGCATATTGTAGTTGATAGTTGCGAAGATATCTTCTTTAGTAATATGCTTTGGAATAAGGTCAGATATATCTCTCTTTATTGCCTCGATTCTGTCCTCAAGAGAATCATACTCCTCGAGAATCTGAGCGAGTACCGGATAGTAAACAAGCTCGGTAACACCGATAGACTTAGGATCCTCAATCTCAGGAATCCAGCTTCTGATGTCAACCATCATAGAAGAAAGAATCTTGACATTTCTTGTCTCTGTCTGAATCCATAAAGCAGGAACGGCAGCGTTCTGGATCTGTGTGGCAAGCGCACGGTCAACAACAGTACCTGCCTCAGCGATAACCTCACCTGTAGAAGGATCCACTACGTCCTCAGCTAAAACCTGTCCACTGATACGGTTCTTTAATGCAAGCTTCTTATTAAACTTATAACGTCCTACCTTGGCAAGGTCATATCTTCTAGGATCGAAGAACATTGCTGTGATAAGGCTCTCTGCACTCTCAACTGAAAGTGGCTCGCCCGGACGAATCTTCTTATATAACTCTAATAAACCAGCCTCATAGCTTCCCTGTGGCTCACGCTCTGTGATTGCAGGGTCCTTGCTGAATGATGCCTGGATCTTTGGCTCATCTCCGAACATATCGAGAATAGCCTGGTTTGTACCTACTCCAAGTGCACGTAAAAGTACTGTGATAGGTACCTTACGTGTTCTGTCTACTCTTACATAAAAAACGTCGTTAGAGTCTGTCTCATACTCAAGCCATGCACCACGGTTTGGAATAACAGTACAAGAATACAGGGTCTTTCCGAGCTTATCATGAGCAATTCCGTAATAAATACCAGGAGAACGAACTAACTGACTGACAATAACTCGCTCTGCACCGTTGATTACGAATGTACCGGTCTCTGTCATTAAAGGCAGATCACCCATGAAAATTTCATGCTCATTAATCTCATCTGTCTCTTTGTTGTGAAGTCTGACTTTAACCTTTAAAGGAGCTGCGTATGTTGCATCTCTTTCCTTGCACTCAGGAATTGTATACTTTACATCATCTTCGCATAATGTAAAATCTACAAAATCAAGACTAAGCTTTCCGCTGTAATCTGTGATTGGAGAGATATCCGCAAAAGCTTCCTTGAGACCTTCGTCTAAGAACCACTGATAAGAATCCTTCTGGACCTCAATCAGATTTGGCATCTGCAGAACCTCTTTTTGTCTTGAGTAACTCATACGCATGCTTTTTCCGGATGTGACCGGACGTATTCTGTTTTTCTCCATTGACGTTTCACCTCTCGTTTTTATTTTAATCTAGCAAGTATCTAGATAATGATTCAAAAACCACCCCAGTTACTATATCTTGTGGTTTTTCTCTTGTGCACATATTTGCGAATGCATTTTAGTGTAATTTACCTATTGACAAATTTGCATCATTTAAAAAAATGCATAAAAATGCCACTGCACCACAATAGTGCAACGTATACTATACAACAAATCCGGCACGAATGCAAGTGTTTTTTTATTTTTTGTAAAATATTCAAAGTATTTGCGCAATAATTTTACAGAGCATCGGATAGGCTACGAGCGGAGGTCCCAAAAATGCTCAGGCATTTTCGGGACGCGCTCCGACTGTCGCGCAATAAAAACATAAAAAAGAGCCAAGGCGCAAATAGAATTTGCCCTTGGCTCTTTTTTATGTTTTTACTCCGCTCGTAGCCTATCCGACTATTTAAGAGTAACCTTAGCACCCTCTGCCTCAAGTTTAGCCTTAGCATCCTCTGCTGAAGCCTTGTCAAGCTGCTCTTTGATAACCTTTGGTGCACCATCAACAGCGTCCTTAGCCTCTTTAAGTCCAAGACCTGTGATCTCACGAACAACCTTGATAACCTTAACCTTGTTTGGTCCAACCTCTGTAAGCTCTACGTCGAACTCAGTCTTCTCCTCAGCTGCTGCTCCGTCAGCTCCTGCTGCTGCAACTACAACACCTGCTGCTGCAGAAACACCGAACTCTTCTTCACAAGCTTTTACTAAATCATTTAACTCTAATACGCTTAACTCTTTGATAGCATCAATAAACTCTGCTGTTGTTAACTTTGCCATTATAATTTCCTCCATTTAAAAATTTAATTATGATAATAAGGTTCAAATATAATATTTGAATTATTCTGCTGCTGGAGCTTCCTCTGCAGCATCCTCTGCTGGTGCTGCCTCTACGGCTGCATCTGCAGCGCCACCCTGCTCTGCGATCTGATTGAGTACACGAGCAAGATTTGTGATAGGTGACTGAATGCTTCCAAGTAATTTTCCAAGAAGCTCATCTCTGCTAGGTACAGCGGAGATTGCCTTCATACCCTCAGCATCATAAAATGTTCCCTCAACTACACCTGCTTTAATCTCTAAAGCCGGAGCTGTTTTAGCGAACTTAGCTAAGACTCTAGCTGGTGCTGTTGCATCCTCTGTTGATACAGCGAATGCGCTTGGTCCTTCAAGGACATCCTTTAATCCCTCGAACTCTGTTCCCTGGATTGCACGGTTTACTAAAGTATTCTTGTATACCTTGTAAGTTACACCGGCTTCTCTTAACTGTTTACGTAACTGAGTATCCTCTGCTACTGTGAGTCCTAAGTAATCAACAACTACTACTGACTGTGCACCATTGATAACACCGGAAATCTCATCTACGATTGGCTGTTTAAGTTCTACCTTTGCCACGATTCATTTACCTCCTTTTAGATTTTCGCATAAAAGACATGAGGTATTTGATTTATTAATCAAAGAAACCCTCCTGCCTGTCGACAGAAGGGTACAAGTCAAAATTCAAGATAAATCTCGAAAATTCCCTCGGTAGGTTCTACGTTTACGCCTTGCGGCACCTACTGTCTTCGGCAATATGCATTGCAATTATATCAAACTATATTACGGATGTCAATTACTTTCCGCAAAACTTTTGCTTGGCGTTTGATAGGTCTTGTAAATTGTTTTACTGTAACTGTTTAACTATCTTACTGTGTAATCTTAACCACGTTTAACTTAACGCCAGGTCCCATTGTAGATGTAAGAGTTGCGCTCTTAATGTACTGACCCTTTAAGCTAGCAGGTTTTGCTTTATTAATTGCACCCATAAGAGACTGGAAGTTGTCGTTTAACTGCTCGTCTGTGAAAGATGCTTTTCCAACTGGCACATGGATAATGTTTGTCTTGTCCAATCTGTACTCAATCTTACCGGCTTTGATATCGTTAACAGCTTTTGTTACATCCATAGTAACTGTTCCTGCCTTTGGGTTTGGCATTAAGCCCTTTGGTCCAAGGACACGTCCTAAACGACCAACAACACCCATCATATCAGGTGTAGCAACTACAACGTCGAAGTCTAACCATCCCTCGTTCTGGATCTT
>ERZ779932.1450-NODE-1450-length-10080-cov-2.849377_pt1 | contig 10080 bp, 7 predicted proteins | sample MGYA00511064_ERZ779932 | MGnify/ENA primary metagenome ERZ779932 (study PRJEB29588, sample SAMEA1966821) | human gut metagenome | biome: human gut; feature: human-associated habitat; material: faeces | place: Denmark | collected 2008/2010 ...
CCTGTGGCTGTTTGTGTATCCTCTGCAGCATCCTCTGTTTCAGTATCAGTCACCCTCTCTGAAACCTGGTGCTTTTTATCATTCGAAGGTTCACACTCGCCTTTGTCTGATATCCAATCAATGAAATCACCACACATGCAGCAATCACAAGTGACACTCCAAGTGGTGCATATACCTTTATTTTTTCAAAAACTTCCTTGAACTTCATATATACCTCTTATATTTCCGATAGCACCGCTATCTGTACAATATTACTTTTGCTCTGCTCTATTTTGCATTTATTACCTCATACTCATAGTCAGATGAATAGTCATCCGCTATCCCCTCTGAAATATACATGCTGTCATCATCTGTAAGCAGTACGAAATCAAATTCATCACTGTGTGCCTTCCAGAACTCACACGCCTTATCCTTTCCCATGATAAACAGCGATGTTGACAATCCATCTGCGAGTGTTCCGTCATCACTCACGATAGTGACTGATTTAAGTCCGCTCTCTGCAGGATAGCCTGTAGCAGGATCTATGATGTGGTGGTAGATTTTTCCATCCTGCTCAAAATAACGCTCATATCCACCGGAGGTGATAACCGCCTTGTCGCTCACATCAACCACTCCTATATACTGACTTTCATCCTCCGGGCTTTGCACAGCAACTCTCCACTTGCTGCCATCAGTCTTGGTTCGGTAAGTCTGGACATTGCCTCCCAGATTCACAAGACCGCTATCCACGTCATACTCCTTGAAAATATCCATAATCCTTGATGAAGTATATCCCTTTGCAATACCACCAAGGTCTATCTCCATACCTGCATCCTCAAAGGAAATCTCTCTGCTTTTATTGTCGTAATCTATTTTTGAAACGTCTGCAAGCTTTAGCAGCTCTTTTAGAGTTGCATCATCCGGCACCTTAAAGTCCTTCGTCGGAAATCCCCACTCCTGCATAACAGGATATATCGCTATGTCAAAGGCTCCATCAGTCATAGTACTAAGCTCAATTCCTCTCTGCACGAGATATCCCCCATCCTCTGACAAAGTGGCTGACTTATTCACATTCAGCTTTGCTATTTCACTGTCTTCATCTCCTGTTGAAAGCAATGCATCAAGCCGCTTTATCTCTTCTATAGATGCATCCACCGCTTTTTTCGCATTTTTACCATATGCAGTCACTGTCATATATGTATCCATTGCAAATACTTCCTGTGAGGACTCATTTGCTGATTTTAAATCACTATTTATTCCTTCCTGCGAAGCTGTTGTATTCTCTGTCGCATCACTTCCACCTGAGCCACAACCGGTCACTGCCAATGCGACTGTCAGTAATATCGCAACTGCTATCTTATTTTTCACCTTATTACCTCTTATCTAAAAAATATATATTGTCAACTTACGTATATTACGCTAACTTATGTATCACTTTTCTATCTTAGATTAGTTTTTGCTAACTTCGACATTTTATTTTAAATCACGTTTTATGTCAATAACAGTCCACGAAAAAAATACCTATCGATTTTTTTTATCATTAATTTTTTCTTGCCTTTATCACGCTAACGTGGTAGCATGGTTACTAAATAAACTATTAAAGAGGTACTACAAATGAAAACATCAGAAATTATTGTATTTATCGTCTATCTGCTGTGCATGCTGGGTATCGGTATCTTCTTCTTCGTGAAAAACAGAAACGGCGGAGAAAAGACCTACTTCCTCGGCGGACGTGAGATGGGACCATGGGTTGCGGCGCTGTCAGCCGGAGCCTCAGACATGAGTGCATGGGTACTCATGGGACTTCCTACTTCTATCTATGCGCTGGGCTTAGGTCAGGTATGGATTCCTGTAGGACTTGCAATCGGCTACACTATAAGCTGGCTGCTAGAGGCCCCTAGACTGAGAAAATTCTCGATTGTAGCAAACGACTCAATCACCATTCCGCAGTATCTGACCAACAGATTCCTGTCCAAATCACTTGCACTGCAGGTGATATGTGCAATTGTGTTTTTGGTTGCATACACTATTTATGCAGCATCAAGCGTAAAGGCATGTGGTACTCTTTTCCACACTGTAATAGGAATGGATCCACAGATTGCCATGTATCTTGCAGCAGTTGTCATCGTAGGCTATACCTTCCTCGGCGGCTTCTCGGCTGTATGCTGGACCGATTTTTTCCAGGGCATGCTCGTGCTTGGTTCTATGTTTATAGCACCGATTTTTGCAGCATTTATGCTTGATACATCATCTACGTCAGCACTCCCGGGCGTTTATTTAAACCCATTCTCCAGCTGGCAGGATATCGTGTCAGGACTGGCATGGGGACTTGGTTACTTCGGTATGCCACATATCATTATCAGATTCATGTCCATAAAATCACAGAAGGATTTGAAAAAATCAGCAAAAATCGGAATCACATGGACTCTGCTTATTGTATTTTTTGCAACTTTAATCGGAGTAATCGGAAGACTTTTCCTTGGCTTTGACGAATCAATCAATGAAAACTCTCTTGTTTTCATCCAGATTGTAAGAAAGATTTTCCCGGGTGTTATCTCAGGTATACTGCTCTCAGCAGTGCTTGCCGCTTCCATGAGTACCGCAGACAGCCAGCTGCTTGCTGCTTCATCAGCATTCTCGAGTGATGTGTACAAGCCTGTCATCAGAAAAGGTAAGGCAAGTGACAAAGAGATGATGTGGACCGGCCGTATTGTCGTTCTTGGAATCGCTATTGCAGCACTCATCATCGCTTCAAACCCTAATGCCGGCTCTATCATGGCACTTGTTTCCAATGCATGGGGTATCTTTGGAGCTGCCTTTGGACCTGCAATCATGCTCAGCCTCTTCTGGAAGCGCTTTAACTTCAAGGGTGCTGTTGCAGGAATCATAACAGGTGCTGCCGTTGATATATTGTGGTATGCATTCCTCACATCAACCGGAATCTACGAGCTGCTGCCGGGATTTGTTTTAGGACTTATCGCAGCCGTTGTTGTGACACTTTGCACAAATGAGCCTTCAAAAGAGGTTTATGAGCTTTTCGATAAAGCCGAAAAGTTTGACGAGTAATTAAAATAATTAATCATTTAGGAACATAAGTAAAACCGTTGTACCATGCCATTTAAGGTCCGGTACGACGGTTTTATTTTTCTTATGCTTTATGTTGTGCTTTTAGAATGGTCTGTCTCAAATACAATTCCTTTAACTTCTACAGATGAAGCACTCGCTCTTTAATCTCCTGGGTTCTTCCCTGATTCCAGAACTGTGTGCCGATATAGCCGCATGTACGGCGGGCTACACTCATCTTGTTCTGGTCACGATTGCCACAGTGTGGGCACTCCCAGATAAGCTTGCCTGAGCCCTCTTCCTCTACGATTTTGATTTCTCCGTCGTAGCCGCATACCTGGCAATAGTCGCTCTTTGTATTCAGCTCTGCGTACATGATATTGTCGTAAATGTACTGCATTACTGAAAGCACTGCAGGGATATTGTCCTGCATGTTTGGTACCTCCACGTAGCTGATAGCGCCACCCGGAGACAGCTTCTGGAACTGAGACTCAAACTTCAGCTTGTCAAATGCATTAATCTGCTCTGTTACATGCACATGGTAGCTGTTTGTAATATAGTTCTTGTCGGTAACACCCTTGATGATACCAAAGCGCTTCTGTAAGCACTTCGCGAACTTATAGGTGGTAGACTCAAGCGGTGTGCCATATATACTGAAATCGATGTTTGACTCCTTTTTCCACTGCTCACATGCATCGTTTAAGCGCTGCATTACCTTAAGTGCAAACGGTGTTCCCTCTTTTGGCTCTGTGTGTGATACTCCCTTCATATAGCGTACACACTCACAAAGTCCTGCATAGCCGAGTGAGATTGTTGAGTATCCGTTAAATAATAATGGGTCTATAACCTCTCCCTTTTTCAGACGTGCAAGTGCTCCGTTCTGCCAGAGAATCGGTGCTACATCGGATTTGGTACCAAGAAGCCTCTTATGTCTGCACATAAGTGCTCTATGACACAGCTCAAGTCTCTCATCAAGTATCTTCCAGAATTTTTCCTCATCCTTTTCTGATGAGCATGCCACATCAACGAGATTTAAGGTGACAACACCCTGGTTGAAACGTCCATAGTATTTACGCTTGTTTGAATCAAAGTTCTCGGCATGTGCCACATTGCCCGCTGTCTGTGAGCATCTGTCCACTGTGAGGAATGAACGGCAGCCCATGCATGTATACACATCTCCGTCCTTAAGCTCCTTCATGACCTTCTCTGAAATATAGTCAGGCACCATTCTCTTTGCAGAGCACTGTGCCGCGAGCACTGTGAGATTCCAGTACTTTGAATCCTCTGTGATATTATCATCCTCAAGCACATATATGAGCTTAGGGAATGCCGGTGTGATATATACACCCTTTTCGTTCTTTACACCCTTTATTCTCTGGTGCAGCATCTCCTCAATGATTGCGGCAAGATCTGCCTTTGTCTGCGGATCGGATACCTCATTCAGGTACATGAATACTGTGATAAACGGTGCCTGTCCGTTTGTAGTCATGAGTGTGATGACCTGATACTGAATCATCTGCACACCACGGTTGATTTCCTCCTTGACACGGAGCTCTGCTACCTCGTTGATTTTTTCTTCATCTAAATCAAGGCCTACGCTCTCGAATTCCTTTTGCACCTGCTTTCTGAACTTCTCACGACTGACCTGTACAAATGGTGCCAGATGTGCAAGCGAGATACTCTGTCCACCATACTGTGAGCTGGCAATCTGTGCGATAGCCTGTGTAGCAATGTTGCAGGCTGTTGAAAAGCTCTTTGGTGTGTCAATCATAGTCTCACTGATTACTGTGCCGTTCTGAAGCATGTCCTCAAGGTTTACAAGACAGCAGTTGTGCATATGCTGTGCAAAATAATCTGCATCGTGGAAATGGATAAGCCCCTTCTCATGAGCCTCCACTATATCCTCAGGAAGCAGGAAACGGCGTGTGATATCCTTGCTCACCTCACCTGCCATGTAATCACGCTGCACGCTGTTTACAGTAGGATTCTTGTTGGAGTTTTCCTGCTTTACCTCCTCGTTATTGCACTCAAGAAGGCTAAGAATCTGCTGGTCCGTAGAGTTTGACTTACGGACGATGGCTCTCTTATATCTGTAAGTAATGTAGTTTCTAGCTACGGTAAAGGCACGCTTGTTCATGAGCTGGTTCTCCACCATATCCTGTATCTCCTCAACGCTTGGAGAGCGCTTCATGTTCTCACATGCAGTCTCCACGTTGCTTGCAATTTCCTCAATCTGATCAGCAGTAAGCTTCTCATAGTCCAGCACTGAATCGTTTGCCTTTCTAATGGCAGCTACAATTTTGGCTGCATCAAATATATCCTCACTGCCGCTTCGCTTGATGATTTTCATGTAAATTTCTCCTCTCTGTATACTATATTCCATATAATGTAGTGTACTATATATAGTATTGTCATTCAATGCACATACTATATATATACATTTTATCATGTGTAATGGCACAAAATATGCAGCTATAAATGAGATGTAATCATTAATTCATGTCACTGCCCTGCAATGTAAAGCGGGCTTTTCACCAAACAATTACGATATAGCTACATATAAAATGCCATATTATTTAATACAAATCTGTGCATCTGTCTTTTGATGACAATCTAAATTATACAAGATATTGTTGCTATGTCAATACGCTCAACAATATTTTGTAGCATTTTGACTTATTGCACAAAAAAATCCACAATATTTATGCTACTTTTTCAACTCTGTAATTATTTTGTTACTTGTTAAGCTTTTCCATATTGTCAATCACTCTGTCCAAAAAGCCAAGCATCATGTTAAACTCCTCCTTAGAAAAGCCTTCGTGCATGGCTTCCTCTATTCCCATTATATTTTCCCTTACCCTGTTTTCGTGGTCCAGTGCTTTTTGCGTCAGCTCAATCCTCTTAAGCCTTGCATCATTTTCCATAGGTGTGCGCACGATATAGCCGTTTTTTTCAAGACTTTTAAGCATATTTGTCACTGTGGCTCCTGACAGATGAAACTTTGCTTCGATATCCTTTTGAAATATATTTTGGCCCTGATTATCCATTATATATCCAATCATCATCCCCTGGCTTCGCGGTATACATTCTGTTTTACTGCACCTTTTTCTGTCAAAATATCTGTCTATACTCCTGCTGATGCGGTTTATCTTGTGTCCTAAGTATTTATCCGGTGTAAACTTCTTCATATCTGAAATCCTTTCATAGATTTTTCTTGACAATAAAAAAAGTATATCTATAATATAGTTAGCACACTAACTAATTAAATGCAAGTATTTTTTTAGTTAACCACATTACCATAAATGTGGGAAGTTTGTTTTAATCAAATATGAAATATAAGAAGAAAGGACAAAACATATGTTAAAAACACTAGGTGCCCAAATAAAGGAATACAAATGGGCTTCGATTGCGACACCTGTTTTCATGCTGCTTGAGGTGGCTGTGGATACCATAATCCCTCTTCTCATGGCATCAATCATCGACAACGGTGTCAATATGGGCGACACAAGGCATATCTATATCATGGGTGTGTGGATGATTGTCGCAGCACTGTTTGGTCTTTTGACAGGATGTCTCGGTGCAAAATATGGTGCAAAGGCCGCCATGGGCTTTGGAAAGAATCTGCGTGCTGCAATGTTTCGCAACATCCAGACCTTTTCCTTTGCAAATATCGACAGATTCTCATCCGCGAGTCTTGTCACACGTATGACAACCGATGTGACCAACATCCAGAATGCTTACATGATGCTGCTTCGCATGGCTATGAGAGCCCCTGCGTCCATAATATGTGCGATGGCTATGTCATTTTTCATCAGCCCTCGCCTTGCGACAATATACTTAATCGCTGTCATTGTGCTTGGAGCTTTACTGCTTTTCATCAGCAAGGCGGCCATGAAATACTTCGACAGAGCCTTCAAGCGCTATGATGACCTGAACGAAAGCGTACAGGAAAACGTATCCGCTATCCGCGTTGTAAAGGCATACGTCCGTGAGGATTATGAGAAGAAACGTTTTTCAAAGGCAGCACAGAATATCTACGACGTATTTGTGAAGGCAGAAAGCCTTGTGGTATACAACTCTCCTCTCATGCAGTTTACAGTGTATGCCTGCATCCTGTTAATAAGCTGGCTCGGAGCTCATATGGTGGTAAGCAGCACTCTCACTACAGGTGATCTGATGGCTCTTCTCACCTATTGCATGAATATTCTGATGAACCTCATGATGCTCTCGATGGTTTTTGTAATGATTTCACTCTCACTCGCATCCGCAAGACGAATCAGCGAGGTATTAAATGAACAGAGCACACTGCACAATCCTAAGGAGCCGCTTTACGATGTACCTGACGGAAGCATAAGCTTTAAGCATGTAACCTTCAGATATTCAGACACCGCTGAAACTCCGGTTCTGTCAGATATAAATCTAGACATAAAATCCGGTGAGACCATCGGCATCATAGGAGGAACCGGAAGCTCGAAATCTTCCCTTGTAAACCTGATAAGCCGTCTCTACGACACAGACACCGGCTCTGTAATCGTCGGAGGCCACGATGTGCGTGAGTACGACATGGACACTCTCAGAAACAAGGTAGCTGTCGTGCTCCAGCAGAACGTGCTTTTCTCGGGCACCATACTCGAAAATCTGCGCTGGGGTGACAAAAACGCTACCACAGATGAGTGTATTGAGGCCTGTAAAATGGCATGCGCCGATGACTTTATCGAGTCCTTCCCTGACAAGTACAACACCTACATAGAGCAGGGCGGAACCAACGTATCCGGTGGCCAGAAGCAGCGTCTGTGTATCGCAAGGGCTCTGCTTAAAAAGCCAAGGATACTCATACTCGATGACAGTACCTCGGCTGTAGATACAGCAACAGATTCAAAAATCCGTGCTGCCCTCGCAAAAACAATACCGGGAACCACTAAGCTCATCATCGCACAGCGTATCTCATCAGTCATGGATGCTGACCGTATCATCGTGATGAATGACGGAAAAGTGGACGGCTTTGACACTCACGAAAATCTGCTTAAAAATAATGAAATCTACCGCGATGTTTACGATTCCCAGACAAACGGCGGAGGAGACTTTGATGAAGGAGGTGCTGCCTGATGCCAGGACCAAGAGGACCACGAGGTCCAAAACCCAAAATTAAAAATCCCGGTAAGCTTTTTGCGCGCCTCATGGGATTTATTTTCAAGAAATATTTACCTGCCTGCATAATTGTTGTGATATGTATCTTTGTCAGTGTACTTGCAAATGTGCAGGGAACCATGTTTACCAAAAATTTGATTGATGACTATATAGTACCACTGCTTAAGACAGGAAATCCCGACTACGGACCACTCCTTGCAGCAATGGGAAGGGTCGCCGTATTCTACGGTATCGGCGTCATTAGTACGTTTGCATACAGCAAAATAATGATCTACGTATCACAGGGCACCATTAAGAACCTGCGTGTTGAGCTCTTTTCCCATATGCAGGATCTGCCAATCCGATACTTTGACTCACATGCGCACGGCGATATCATGTCAATTTATACAAACGATATCGATACACTCCGCCAGCTCATCAGCCAGAGTCTTCCGCAGATACTTAACAGTGCTATCACTGTTGTGAGCGTTTTTGTTTCAATGGTCATATTAAATATTCCGCTCACCATACTAACTATCGTGATGGTAATCGTAACAACAGTCGTGACAAAAAAATTTGCAGGCTTCTCCAGCCGCTATTTCCTCGCTCAGCAGCGCGACCTCGGCAAGGTTAACGGCTTCATCGAGGAAATGCTCAACGGCCAGAAGGTAGTCAAGGTATTTACCCACGAGCAGGAAAATATTGAAGCCTTCGACAAAATAAATGATGAACTCTTTGAAAGCGCCTACAATGCCAACATGTACTCCAACATGCTCGGTCCTGTAAACGCACAGATTGGAAATCTAAGCTACGTGCTCTGCGCTCTTGCAGGCGGTGTTATGGCTCTTTCAGGCTTTGGCGGTCTGACCCTTGGTAAGCTTGCGAGCTTTCTGACCTTTAACAAGAGCTTTAACATGCCTATCTCGCAGGTCAGCCAGCAGTTCAACAGTATCATCATGGCACTTGCCGGATGCGACCGTATCTTCTCACTGCTCGATGAAGCGCCTGAGACTGACGAGGGCTATGTCACACTGGTAAATGCTAAGGAAGAAAATGGAAAACTCACTGAAACACCTGAGCACACCGGCTTATGGGCATGGAAGCATACTCATCAGGCTGACGGCTCTGTGGACTACAAAAAGCTTGAGGGCGATGTGGTATTTGACGATGTGGATTTTGGATATGTGCCTGAGAAAATTGTACTGCACGATGTGGATCTTTTTGCAACACCCGGTCAGAAGATTGCCTTTGTTGGTACCACCGGAGCTGGAAAGACTACCATCACTAACCTTATCAACCGCTTCTACGATATAGCAGACGGCAAGATAAGATATGACGGCATCAATATAAACAAGATTAAAAAGGCTGATCTGCGCCACTCTCTTGGCATTGTTTTGCAGGATACCCACCTTTTCACAGCTACTGTCATGGAAAACATCCGCTATGGCAAGCTTGATGCCACAGATGATGAAGTATACGCAGCTGCCCGCCTGGCAAACGCCGATACGTTTATCCGCCAGCTTCCTGACGGCTACAATACTGTACTGACAGGTGACGGTGCAAACCTAAGCCAAGGCCAGCGCCAGCTTCTAGCCATTGCGCGTGCCGCTATCGCCGATCCGCCTGTGCTCATCCTCGATGAGGCTACAAGCTCAATTGATACACGTACCGAGCGTATTGTTCAGGACGGCATGGATAAGCTCATGCATGGCCGTACTACATTTGTTATCGCACACAGGCTTTCTACTGTCAGAAACAGCGACTGCATTATGGTTTTGGAGCAGGGACGCATTATTGAAAGGGGAAGTCATGATGAGCTGATTTCAAAGAAGGGAAAGTATTATCAGCTTTATACCGGAAAGACTGCGTAATTCACTTGACTAACTACGAAAACCGGGAGACCGGGAACGC
>ERZ779932.1451-NODE-1451-length-10075-cov-20.488024_pt1 | contig 10075 bp, 10 predicted proteins | sample MGYA00511064_ERZ779932 | MGnify/ENA primary metagenome ERZ779932 (study PRJEB29588, sample SAMEA1966821) | human gut metagenome | biome: human gut; feature: human-associated habitat; material: faeces | place: Denmark | collected 2008/2010 ...
CGATGGTTTTTCAGCGATTACCAGTTTATATCTCATCATCTTCAGCCTCCCATTCATTCTGCCAATTATCAGACAGTTTTTTTGCAATGCTGTGTTCTGAGGCAAGTGTAATGTCATAGCCAAAGCGATAATCATATCGGTACAACCTGCCAATCAAATCATTGATTATGATATTGCAGGCCATAATCACACGCTCTTTATCCACCTGCATCAGTTGATAGCGTTGATAATTGTTGTAATATTCTCGATGTCTGTGGGTTCTGCTGACCGTATCTTCCATCAGACAATCTATGGCATCTTTTTCACCATCTTCTTTGCTGCCCTGTGTATAAGACAACAGTTCCTTAACCATGGGAAAACTTTGTTCATCTACCGTTGCTTCTTCGCTCAAAAAACCGATATAAGCTTTTAGTAACAGGCTAACTGCTGTTTTTTCAGCTTCAGATAAAGCGTTCATGGTCTCCGCTGCATCAGGCAACAGTTCCTTTTCCACAAATTCATCTATCTCACCAGAATAAAGCATTCGGATTGAGTCCACACATAAAGAGCGTTTTTGGGGTGCGGTCTCAATTTCAAAATCATAAAGATCCAAGTCATCGTTCTTCTTTGACTTTTTTTGAACTTTGCTTATAGCAGTGAAAAGAATGTCTCCTCCAAAGTAAATTCCGAAGGCGACCAGATCAAAAATAATCAGAAAGTGTAATAACCAGTTCCAGGTGTTCATTGTGAGGTCCTCCTTTCTTTGACCATGTGCTGATTTTGGGTGTGGATTTACAGTAAGAGAGTGAGTAGAGCAGCAGAGGACAGGAATTTCTCCCTGTCCTCTGTCCCTTATCCCGCAATGATTTGAAATACGCTACGCTCAAATGGTTCAATCTGCTCTATCGCGTTCCTCATTAGGGTCAGAACCCTCAAAACCATCCTCAAGGACTTCCTCATCTTCGGTTTCCCATTCCTCGGAATCTTCCTCACCATAATCATAATCGTCCAGACTGTCATTGCCCTTGGTCTTAGGCTTATTCTTAACGAGCTTCAAGTAGGCAAATACGCCACCGCCGCCCAGCAGAGCCAGCAGAAGGATCAGCGCAGCCGGGTTCAGTCCGGCAGGCTTCTCTTTTTCCGGCTCCGATGTTTCTGCCGGAGGTTCCGGTGCTTTGCCCGTACATTTACTCTTATCAGTTGCGCAGACCGGGCAGGCCGTATTGACTGCCCCTGCTTCACATTTTGTTGAACAGCTGCATACCGCAGGCATCTCCTCTTTGGGTTTTCCATCTTCCATCAGCGCCGCAAGGTCTGCATCGTCCACCTGATTCAGAAAGTGAACAGCAGTCTCCTTGTCCTCATTCGCCCTATCAATCAGGATGTAAAAGTAATTTCCAGCTTTGGTCGTAACAGTAATAAGCTGCTTATTGCCTCCAAAATCATCCACCAATGCCGCATTCCCCTCCGGTGTAAGTGCCGGTGCCGGTTCTGTTTCTTCCACAATCACATTGCTGTCATTGGTAGAATCCTCTGCCGGTGCCGCCGGAGCCTGTTCTGACCCCTGTGCGAAAGCAGGGATCGTAAAGCCAAATGCCACAACCATTGTCAGGCAAAGGGCGGAAAGTGTTCGGAGCAATCGTTTATTCCTCATAGCTGTTTTCCTCCTGTTCGTTGTTGTCATCAGCCAAACTGCCGGGAACTGTGCCACCGGACAGCATGGCGCTCAGCTGAGCCGGGGTCATACGCAGGGCGCGCACCATCTGGACGATCTCCAGATTTTCTGCCTCGGTTTTCTGTGCTTCCAGCGCCTTGAGCTTTTCCTGATACTCTGCGATCTTCTCGCGGACCTTAGCAATCTCCTGGTCAATGCGTTCAATTTTGTTCTTTGCCATCGTCTATCACTCCTTCTAAAAAATCTCTGTTACCAGTTCATCAGGCCGTAGCCCTTGATACTCTGATAATTCAGGTCATAACTTTTGATCTTGCAGGCATCGCCGGAATTTCCCTCCACGGTATAAACACGGCTGCCATCGGTGCCGACAACAATTCCCACATGGTCTGCGGAACCATCCAGATCCCAATCGAAGAAAATGGCATCACCGGGGGCGATGTTTTCATATCCTCGTGCGCCCCACTGTCCATGAGACTGGAACCACGGAACACCCTGAGACTGACAACCAGCAAAGCGTGGTTCCGTTCGACCGGATTGACCATAGCACCATGATACAAAGCAGGCACACCATTCCACACGGGAGTCAAAGCCGTACCAGCTCCAATAAGGTTGTCCTCCCACATTGCCCACCTGACTTTTCGCCAGTTCCACCAGCTGCGGATTGCCGGGGCGGGAGCCATTGATAAATTCAACACCAGTCAAATCTTCAGAAACACCTGTATCGGGAGAACCGCCACCAAATAACAGCGGCTTATTGCCCATAGTCTGTCGGTAGACCTGGTACATCTCCATCTGCTCCGGAGTCAGTAGTTCTGGCGCAAGAGAGGCAATGGAACGGCTTGTTAAAGTTACATGGAGAATACGATATTCATATTCATGCTCATCCCCATCTTCGTCAGTGTAAGTGCGAATCTGAATTTCTTCTCTCAGCGTAAGCTGATACTGTGCATCAAACACACGATCCAGCTCTGCCTGTGCGCTGTGGCGTGTATAGCCTTGCAAGACAGCAGAGAGAACTGCCGCCAGCTCATGGGGGTCATGGCCAATCATATCCAGGTTATAGCGATACTCGTCATACCCTGGGTGGCTGCTTTCGATGTTGTCGATTTTCTCCTGCAACCGAGCTTCTCTGTCTGCATAATCTGCCTCCACCGCCAGCATTTCCGGGTCATCCGATGGATAGGTAGTGCCGGAAATTACAGAACCAATACTCTGTGCCATCATAGAGCAGGAGGACATGGTATTCATCAGCATACAGGCGATGAGGAACAAAACCCCTGCCATCAGGAAGCCCTTCTTGTGGCGCATGACGAATGCCCCTGCCTGCTGTGCCTTTTCTTTTACCGTCCTTGCGGCTTTTCCGGTTTTGGACGCAGCCTGGGCGGTATTTCCGGCAGTCTGACCGGTGCGCTTGGCGACGGCATACTGCTTTTTGATACTCTGTTTTTGCTGCCAGCGGGAGAGAGGGTTGCTGGTAAACTGAGGATTTTCCCGTAGGGACTTCTGGTACAGGGCATTTACATTTGCCTTTTCCAGTTGGCGCTCTGCCTGTGCTGCTTTGCGGTACGGCTTCAGCTTGTGGCTGCGATAGCCCTCCCGCACCAGATAAGCGCTGGTCTCCACCGCCTCCTCGGACTTGTGGGCGCTTTCCACGCCCACATTGTCCTGTTCTGTTTCCCGGATCTCTTTGTGAAACTTGCCCGCGACCAGATGGACGGGAGCTTCCTTAACCCCTTGAGAAAGTTTGGAAGGTGGTTTTTTCTTGTCCTCAAAGGTCAGCTTCGAGGTCTTTTTCCCGGTGTCCGGGTCAATGACCGTCTGTCTGACTTTTTTCTTTGGAATATTGGCCTGCGCCTTATCTGCTCTGGCCGTAGCTTTCTCCGTTTTGCGGATCGGCTTTTCCAGTGCAGGGTCAGCCCGTTCCTCATCAGTAAAGCGCAGGCGCGGCTCTTTATTCAAACCAATCACCCATTAGGATAGCATCCATCATGTGGTGCAGCTCCACATAGAGGGCCAAACCTTCCGGATCATATAGCGGATGCACGGTGAGATACGCATGGACTTGCGCCAGAATCTCAGAGAGCATTGTGATAGGTCTGCACCCTACAATGGTTCCTGCACCAGGGGCACACATCATATTCGCCCAAATCGAAAAGAGACGGGCAAGACCAATTTCGCCATCCTCATTCAAGGTTTTGAGTTCTTTGTCAGCGGTACGACACTCAACAACAGCGGAGGCCATTACCGGAAGCAACATGAATTCGTGAGCCTCCAATGCCTCACGGAAAAAAATCATGGTATCAAGTTCGCAAATATTCTGTTTCATAGTTATTCATCCTCCTTTTTCAGTTCCTGGGGTTTGGTGGACATAATGCGGTAAAGCTCAGTATTCTTCGGGAAGTGGTCAACGAAGGGCAGGATGGTGGAGCCATAGAACAGCAGGCCCTCGCCCTCACCGGAGTGGGTCACATAGCTAAGCTGGTGCGTGGAAATGCCCAGCTGCTTGGCGAGAATCTGACGGTCTCCGCCTGCCTGGTTGAGCATATACACGAAGTCGGAGTTTTCAAAGATGTTCTCCACCTCGCGGCTGCTCAAAAGGTCTTTGACATTCTGGGTGATACCTGTCGGAATACCGCCCCATTTGCGGAATCGCTTCCAGATTTCCACCGTATAAGCGGCGGTCTGCTCCTCCTTCAAAAGCAGGTGCATCTCGTCGATGTAATAACGGGTGGACTTGTGGGCAGCACGGTTAATGGTAACGCGGTTCCACACCTGATCCTGGACCACCAACATACCGATTTTCTTGAGTTGCTTGCCCAGCTCCTTAATGTCATAGCAGACAATGCGGTTATTGATGTCCACATTGCTCTGGTGATTGAACACATTGAGGGAGCCGGTTACATAGATTTCAAGGGCCGTGGCGATATACTGGGCTTCCTTTTCCTCCTGTGAACGGAGCAGGTTATATAGATCCTCCAGTATGGGCATATTCTCCGGGCGCGGGTCATTGAGGTAGGTCTGATAGACCAGACGCACACAACGGTCGATGATGGTTTTCTGCACCGGCTGCAATCCGTCCTTACCGCCCACGATCAGCTCACACAAGCTGAGGATAAAGTCAGACTTGAGGGACAGCGGGCTTTCATCATCCGAATAGTCCAGGTTCAGATCCATCGGATTGATGTAGTTGGTTGAGGTAGGCGAGATCTTGATGACCTGCCCATGCAGACGCTCCACCAGAGGTGCGTACTCCGCTTCCGGGTCACAGATGATGACATCATCATTGGTAAGCAAAAAGCAGTTGGCAATCTCACGCTTGGCGCTGAAAGACTTACCGGAACCCGGCGTACCCAAAATCAAGCCGTTGGGGTTTTTCAGCAGCTTTCTATCCACCATGATGAGGTTGTTGGACAGGGCATTGATGCCGTAGTACAGGGCTTCTTTGCCGTTCTGGAATAATTCCTGTGTGGTGAATGGTACAAAGATAGCCGTAGAACTGGTGGTCAGCCCTCGCTGAATCTCGATCTGATTGAGTCCCAGGGGCAGACAGCTCATCAGCCCTTCTTCCTGCTGGAAGTCCAGTCTGGTCAGCTGGCAGTTATACTTCTGGGCAATAGAGCCTGCCTGAAAGATGTTGTTGCCAAGCTGACGGGGGGTGTCCGCTGTGTTCAGCACCAAAAAGGAGACCAGGAACATTCTCTCGTTTCGGCTCTGCAAATCCTGCAACAGCTTTTTCGCCTCACTGCCGTAGGTGGCAAGGTCAGAAGGAATGATGTCCATGTCGTATCCGGCGCGGACTGCTTTTTTCTGTTCCTCAATCTTACTGCGGTCCAGATCGGTAATCTTACGCTTTACCGTTTTGATGGCTTTCACCTGATCCACCGACTGAATGTGCATACTCACAATGAGCGAGCTTTCCATATCCAGAAAATCAGCCAGCAGACGGTCATTCAGCTCTGGGGCTAAAATCTGCAAAAAAGAAACAGCCCCGTATTTCTTGCCCATACGGAACTGCTTGCCGGTGCGGAACTCAAAGGAGCTTGGTGCAATAAAATCCTTTGTGGACAGACCGGAAGGAGCCAGCCAGTCCCATTCAAACTGAAACGGGAGTTGTTCATCCATGTGGAATACCGCATGAAGCTGAAAAAGCCTTTCTTTACCGTCCAGCGTTCTGGCAGCTACACCAAGACGCTTGAAGTTATTAAGTATATCGGTCTCAATACGCTCCAGACGGGGCTTGGCGGCTTTGATGCTGTCCGCGTCGATACCAAAGGTCAGGTATTTGGTCTTGATGAGACCGTTGTTACCTCTGGCCAGCTGATTTTGCAGCATTGTGGTGTATTCCTCGCGGATACTGTCAAAGGCGTCCCTCTGGGGCGGGATGGAAATGGAGTTAGCAAAGGTCTCCTCCGATGCCGCAAGGTTCAAAAAAGACAGCTGGAAATGAATCGAGCTGTCAAAATAATTGAGGAAATCACACCACCCCTCAAAGATTGCCGTCTTATCTTCGTTTTGGGAGAGCTGATAGTTGATGTCCTGAAACTGAATGGTCTTTGTGTAGTGGCTGTCCGATACGCGGCAGATCCCGTCCGGCCACATTCGTTCATAGGGGATACTGTCCTGTGCCGATTTTCCTTTTTTGTCCGTGCGGTTGGCGCGGGCAATGGCCGCTTCGATCTGCTTCTTATCGGCGCGGGACAGCTTTTTCTTTGTCTTTACCGGATGCACGGTCTTTTCTTCCGGTTTTCCCAGCAGACGGCGCAGCCAGCTTTTCATTGCGGTGAACAATGTCATACACCTCCTTATCGAGCATTTCCTGCCGCTTTAATACGGCATAAAAGTTGTTGGTCTGGTAAGGTCGCTGCTTTGGACGGATCACAGCTACTTTGAGAATGTTGCCCACGATCTTTTCCAGGGGCTGTCCATGCTTTTCGTACATAGCCAGCATAAAGAAGGGCAGCATAACCAGCATCATACACATAGCCGCTACACTGTTTCCGGTAGGTTTTCTGAGCAAAAAGAAAAGCGGTACGCCAATAAGCGCTCCGCCCGTGAAGCAGATAAGCTGCCGCTTGGTCAGATTGAACATGACCTTTGTTTTGACTTTTGTTAAGTCCTTGGGTACGGGTACATAAGCCAATGTGGAAACCTCCTTCCGTTTTAGTGCGCCTGAAAGACTGATTTGGCGAGACTGCCGGTTTTGAACAGCGTAAAACATAGCAGTACGGTGTAGCCCACGCAGCTCCAGATTGCCATGATGATGTCATCTTCCAGAGCGATGTTCTGCACCAGCACAGCATAAATTGCCACGCAGACGATAATGAGAAACGCCTGAAAGCCCAGCGCCAGCAGGGATCGGAGGTAATTCTGTCCCATACCGCCCCATTCTTTACCCATCATTGCAGCCATTGGAACGGGAGCCACCGAAGTCACAAGGTAGATTTCGATCATACGGCCATAAATAACGATAAAGATACAGATATATAACGCCCACATAGTAATGCCAATAAAGAGGGATTGGAACCACAGTCCGAACAGCGGTCCCAGATCCATTTCCATCAGCCTCGGTTCCAGATCGGTCATAACTGAGGAAATGTCAATGGACGCATCCGAATTGATAACCCCTGCCGCCTGCGCCACTACGCTCTGCGCCATATCAAAGACGCCCATCACGATATTCCATGTATTTGTGACAATGAGGATGGCAGCGGCTGATTTGAACACCCACTTGAAAATCATCCAGGTGTCCACATCATGCAGGTTGTTCTTGTCTGCGATCATCTGGATCAGGTCTACGGTCATCACGATAGCCAGGATCACGCCTGCAATCGGCACCATGATGGAGTTGGACAGATTCTCAATCATGCTGAAAATACTGCCATTCCATCCCTGTGGGGTCTGGCCTACCTGTACGGATATATCCGCGACCTGCTTGTTTACACTGTCAAACATCCCCGAAAGGTTGCTCATAATGCCGCCCACCAGCATTTCTTTCAGCCAATTTGTCAGGGCTTCAAGTAAGAAATCCATACGGTGTCAACCTCCTTTCCGCCGCCCCCGCAAAACTGCGGGAGCGGCAAGGATTTCATACGGAGACGCTTAGACAGAGAAAAGCCCGGAGAGCAGAGGTACAAGGACCATGCCTACCACGGCTACACCAGCACCGGCCATGAGCTGTTTTATCCCCAATTAGGTGTAAAACTCTGCTCGATGGCGGGCGGCGGCGTACAAAAAATCTATATGGTGTTTTTAAGAGAACCGTCCCGGCGGGACAGGTCAGGCAGTGACCTGTTCCACCTCCGGGATGGGTTTGAGATTAAAATGAATTTCGATAGAAATGTGTCTTGTTTTATCTTCGTCAATGCGCTCATGCACGACGATTTCTTTGATTAAGCGGTTGAGGGTGGCTGCGTCCAGCTCTGTGATGTTGGCGTATTCCTGAATGGCTTCCACCCATTGTTTTGCGTCATTGGCAAGCTGGACTTCATCGGACAGCCGCTTTCTGCCCTCGGACACTTTTGTTTTAAGCTCCGTCTGCTCGGTCTGTGTCTTTTCCAGCATGGTGTTGAAATTCTGCTCACTGATACGCCCTGCAATCATATCCTCATAAAGCCGCATTACCATTTTGTCCAGAACCTCAATCCGTTCCTCGTCCCTTGTAAGGGAGCGTTCCATTGCTTCCCGCTGTTCCCGCTGCTCGGCTTCACAGGTATTGGTCAGGCGGTCAGCAACCGCTTCCCCGTCCATCAGGGCAGCTCTGGCACATTCCCGGATTTTCCGCAGCACATGGCTGTAAAGGGTGTCATAGTCAATCCGGTGCTGGGTGCAGTGGTTCTTTCCAAAGGCATTGTAGGTCTTGCAGGAATAAATCTGCTGGGGATGTTTTGCGTTTGTGTAGCGTATCGTCAGCGACTTCCCACACTCGCCGCATTTTATCAGTCCGGCAAACAGGCTGATTTCATTGGTCTGCCCCGGACGCTGGCGGGATTTCAGCTTGTTCTGCACAATGTCAAAGCTCATGCGGTCAATCAGCGGTTCATGCTGTCCCTCCACCACAATCCAGTCCTCCGGCTTCTTTTCCCCAATCGTGCCGATTTTGAAGCGGTAGTCCTTTTTCTGGGAAGCAATCGCCCCGGTGTAGACGGGATTCATCAAAAGGTCTTTGATAACGGAGAAGTCCCACATATACCGCCCGTTTTCCGGGTCTTTCTTTTCCCATTTGGTGCGGGTATTGCGAAGCCCCCGTTCCCGGTTCCACCATGTGGGGCAGGGGATTTTTTCTTCCTCCAGCCGTCTGCGGATATAGTTCGGACCATGACCGTTCAGGGCATATCCGAAAATCAGCCGCACAATCGGGGCGGTTTCCTCGTCAATGAGCAGATGGTTTTTGTCCTCCGGGTCTTTCCGATACCCAAACGGGGCAAGACACCCGGTAAACTGTCCTTTCTGCGCTTTCAGAAGATAAGAGGAATGGACTTTCTTGGAAATATCCTTGCTGTACATCTCGTTCAGGATATTCTTGAACGGGGCAATATCGTTGTTATCCCGCAGGGTGTCGATACCGTCATTCATGGCGATATAGCGGACACCGTTTCTTGGGAAAAAGTCCTCAATCAAATGCCCGGTTTGCAGATAGTTCCGCCCCAGTCGGCTGAGGTCTTTCGTGATGACAAGGTTGATTTGCCTGCGCTCAATGGCTCTCAACATTCTCTGTAAATCAGGACGCTCCATATTAAGACCTGTGAAGCCATCGTCCTGATAGACTGCCACAACCTCCCATCCCTGCTTTTCGCAGTATTTTTCCAGCATATCACGCTGGTTTGCGATACTGGCACTTTCGCCTTGCAGGTCATCGTCCTTTGACAGCCTGCAATAGACCGCTGCACGATACCCTCCGGCAAGTGCCGAACCGATTGTTCTGTATTCCATTTCGTTCATCATAGCCATTTACCCACACAATCCAGACGGTATCTGGCTCTTTTGAACCTCATCTTCATTATAGCCTATATCTTTCTTTTTAGCAAGATATTCTTTTGTATTTGTTTTACCGTATTTCTGGGAAATCAGGCTGACGAACACATCGGTTGCGTCCAGTTCCCCGTCAAATACAGTGGTCACATGAATCTCTGTTTTGTTTTTTGCCATAGGCAGTTATCCTCCATACATGAAAATAGCCAGACAGAGGGTGTCGGCAACGAAGTCCGGCAACGGGCTTCAAAAGACCTTGCAAACAATCTCAATCTGGCGATGGTTACTATTTATACTTTTCTTTTATTTTTCTGTTGTTTTGGTTGTTATAAGGGAGAAAAGCCCGGAAATAAGGGGTTTTCCCCGGCAACCGGCTCGGCAACGGGATAGCAACAGGGGGTGCAACGGGCGGTCATTTTCAGAATGGAAGCTCCATCTGTTCTGTGACCTCCA
>ERZ779932.1462-NODE-1462-length-10024-cov-2.388304_pt1 | contig 10024 bp, 7 predicted proteins | sample MGYA00511064_ERZ779932 | MGnify/ENA primary metagenome ERZ779932 (study PRJEB29588, sample SAMEA1966821) | human gut metagenome | biome: human gut; feature: human-associated habitat; material: faeces | place: Denmark | collected 2008/2010 ...
TGCCGAGGCGTTCGGCGAGCTGGCCTACAGTAGGTTCGCATCCGAGCTCGACGGTCAGCGCATCCTTTTCGCGCATCGCGGCGCGCGCTTTTTCTTTCAGTGCGCGCCCGACTTTGACGCTGCCGCCGTCGCGGAAAATGCGCTTTATCTCGCCGAGAATGACGGGCACGGCATAAGTCGAAAACGAGAATCCGCGCTCCGGGTCGAAGTTCTCGGCGGCTTTTATAATCCCGACGCACCCCGCCTGAAACAGGTCGTCATACTCCGCGCCCTTGCCGCGGAATTTGTTGGCGCAGGCATGGACGAGACCGATATTCTTTTCAACAAGTTCATTGCGTTCAGCCCTGTCCATCGCCGCGTCCTTTTACAAATTTATCCATGGTGACGCTCGTCCCCTTGCCCGGGACGGAGCGCACGCGCACTTTGTCCATAAAGCTCTCCATGACGGCGAATCCCAGTCCCGCGCGCTCGCCGCCGAGGGTCGTGAACAGCGGTTCCATCGCCTGGCGCACATCGATTATGCCGCACCCGCGATCCCTTATTCTGATACGGACGAGTCCGTCGTCGAACAGCCCGACCCATATGTATATCTCCCCCACGCTCGCGGGATAGGCGTGGACGATGCAGTTTGTGACCGCCTCGCTGACGGCGGTTTTGATATCTGATATTTCTTCGACAGTCGGGTCCTGCTGAGCCGCAAACGCCGAGACGGCGACACGCGCGAAGCTCTCGTTGACGGAGCGGCTCTCTATTTTCAGGCTCATCTGATCGACAGGCTTTTTTCTACTCATGTTTATCCTCCTTGTTCCTTTTCTGCGACAGCGTACACAGCGCCTGCATACCCGCAAGGCGCATCATTTTATAATTGCGCTCGCTGAGATTCGTGACTTCGAGCTTCCCCTGCCAGCCCTGCAAGAGCCTATAGCGACCCATGACGAGACCGACGGCGGAGCTGTCCATAAAAGTGACATCGGCGAAGTCGAGGCGCAGTATCTTCGGCTGCTGAGCCGCGGCGGCGGCATCGATATCCGCGCGCATTGCGGCGGCGGTATGGTGGTCTATCTCGCCTGAGAGCAGCGCGCTGACGCTGAGCGGATTTGAGATTATTTCAACACCCATGTTTTTTCCTCCTTTGGGGTGATTATCAATTAGCAGTTTGTCCGGGATGAATGGGATTATTCTCGGATTTATTTGAATTTTTTGTTGACGATATCAGTACATTTAAAATTTTGTATCGGTTGCCGCCGATATCGGACAGCCGCAAGGGCTGTCCCTACGAACCGTGCACAATTTTTAATTGCAACAAATCTTATGAAAAATCTGTGCCGCCGCTGGCTGACTCTGGGTGGAGAGCCGTTTTTGATATTATCAAAAAATCAGACACAGCTTGTGCAAAATAAAAAACAGGACGGACTATTATCATCAAAGATAATAATCCATCCCGTTTGAAAATCCTGCCGAAATGCGGCGGGTTAAATATTTTTATTTTCCAAAAGATAACCGCGAACCTCGCCCGCGAGATAGAACGAACCGCAAGTAACGAGCGTTCCGCCGTTTTGCTTTATGTCATTCATCGCCATGCGGCAGGCTTCTGTCGGCTCGGACACAGGCGTGCAGTCGGCGCAATATTTATTGGCGAGTTCACTCAGGGCTTCGGGATTCATGCTGCGCGGATTGTCCGGGGCTGTCAAATACATTTTTTCAAACAGCGGCGCGGTCAGGCGCAGATATGTGTCGCAGTCCTTATCGCCCATGAGCGCGCACACGGCAACGCGTCTGCCGCTTGTGAAGCGTTCCAGAAAGGCTTTAAGCGCCGAGGCGCAGCCCTCGTTATGGCCGCCGTCAAGAATAATTTTATCGCCGATAAGCTCCATTCGTGCGGGCATCACGGCTTTTTTCATTCCCTGCTCTATCGCTTCGCCGCTGACATTCAAGCCGCACTCGCGAACGGCTGTGACGGCCATCAGCGCATTTTTTATCATGTGGTCGCCCGCAAACGGTATGTGCAGCTTCAGCGAGTCGAAGATAACATCCGTGCCGCGCACCGTCTCATCGACAACGCGGCAGGCGCTCATGTCCGGCACGACAAGCCTGTTGTGCTTGCGCTCAGCGGTCTCGGTTATGACACTCAGCGCCTCCGGGGACTGCTCGGGATACATGACCGTAACGCCGCCCGGCTTGATTATTCCACATTTCTGCGCAGCTATTCCAGCGATTGTATTGCCGAGTATCGCGGTGTGATCCATGGAAATCGAGGTTATGACGGAGACGAGCGGAGTTTTTATAATATTCGTTGAATCGAGCAGCCCACCGAGCCCGACTTCGAGCACGACGACATCGCATTTGCGCTCTTTGTACCAGAGAAACGCGGCGGCGGTCAGGGTCTCGAACTCGGTTGCAACAATTCCGCGCTTATCGAGTTCGTCGCACGCTAATTTGACGCGCTCAACGGTCGAGGCGAGCTCCTCCGGCGGAATCATCTCGCCGTCAATTTGCATGCGCTCGCGGAAATCGATGACATAGGGCGAAGTGAACAGCCCGGTTCTGTACCCGGCGGCAGAGAGCATACAGGATATCATGGTGCTCGTCGAGCCTTTGCCGTTCGTCCCGGCGACATGGATGAAGCGAAGCTCATCCTGCGGGTTGCCGAGCGCGGCGCAGAGCGCCCTGATACGCTCCATGCCGGGGTGTATGCCAAAGGTCAGGCGCGAATGGATATATTCGATTGCTTCGGTTGGTGTCATCAGTTTTCCTCCGTAAAACATCAAAGGACGGGACACGCCCGTCCTTTGCAGGTTAGTTTTTATGAGAGAATATGCACAAGCGCAATAAACGCCGAATTTACACGGTTCTCACAACGCAGTATCACGCAGAATTACGCATTGGCGCCAAAATTACGCACAGGCGAGCCAATAGCGGAATTTTGTGCGAAACAAGGCGTGAGGTTCTGCACGAGAGGGAGCGTACGACGGTACGTGACTGAGCGGGCATGATTCCCACAACGCAGTATCACGCGAAATTACGCATTGGCGATCTTAGAGAGGCTGTCGTTGAGCATTGCTATCTTCTCGTTCAGCTTTCTCGCCGCTTCGCGCTGAGCCTCAACGACCGGCGCGGGAGCTTTGGAGACGAAGTTCTCGTTGAAGAGCTTGGCGTTGATGCCGTCGAGCTGCTTCTGAGCGAAGGCGAGCTCTTTGTTGAGTCTTGCGCGTTCGGCTTCGAAGTCAACGAGGTCGCCCATGGGGATATATATCTTTGCGGCGTCGGTGACGATGCAGACTGCGCCGTCTATCTCGATGCCGTCCTCAACCTCGACCTCGGACGCGCCCGCGAGCTTCTGCATGAACTCGACGGAGAGCTTGAAGGTGTCGACATGGGAGGTGCTGATATATATTTTAGCCTTCTTGGAATGGGGAACATTCATCTCGGCACGGCGGTTTCTTATCGCCCTGACCGCGTCCATGATCATGTTCATCTGCTCTTCCTCTGCGCTGAAGTTCAGAGTGTCGGAATACTGCGGCCAATCGGAGACCATTATGCTCGCGCCCTCATGCGGCAGGGACTGCCAGATCTCCTCGGTCACGAACGGCATGAACGGATGGAGAAGCTTCAAAACGTTGGACATGACATATATGAGCACGCGCTTTGCGCACTGTGCGGGCTCGCCACCCTTTTGCAGGCGAATCTTCGCAAGCTCGATATACCAATCGCAGAAAACATCCCAGATGAAATCATAGAGCTTCTGAACGGCGATGCCGAGCTCGAATCTCTCGAGATTGTCCGTAACCTCTTTGACGAGGTCGTTATAGAGGCTGAGCACCCACTTATCCTCGAGTGCAAGCTCATCGGGCAGACCCGCCTGCTCGGAGCCGTCGAGATTCATGAGGATAAAGCGTGCGGCGTTCCAGAGCTTATTGGCAAAGTTGCGGCTCGCCTCAACCTTTTTGTCGGAATATCTCATGTCGTTTCCGGGGCTGTTGCCGTTGGCAAGGGTAAAGCGCAGAGCGTCTGCGCCGTACTTGTCAATGACCTCGAGCGGATCGATGCCGTTGCCGAGCGACTTCGACATTTTTCTGCCCAGCTCATCGCGGACGAGTCCGTGGATGAGGACGGTATCAAACGGAACCTGACCGGTCTGCTCGATGCCGGAGAACATCATTCTCATGACCCAGAACGGGATTATATCATAACCTGTGACAAGGGTGTTGGTGGGATAATAGCGCTTGAAATCCTCGCTGTCGGTATTCGGCCAGCCGAGGGTCGAGAACGGCCAGAGAGCCGAGGAGAACCACGTATCAAGCGTATCGGGATCCTGATGGATATGGGTGCTGCCGCACTTCGAGCACTTGTCGGGAGCGGTTCTTGCAACGGTTATCTCGCCGCAGTCGTCGCAATACCACGCGGGGATACGGTGACCCCACCAGAGCTGGCGGGAGATGCACCAGTCGCGGATATTCTCGAGCCAATGGAAATAGACTTTTTCGAAGCGCTTCGGGACGAACTTTGTCTCGCCGTTCTTGACAGCATCGATAGCGGGACCCGCGAGGGGCTTCATGCTGACGAACCACTGTTTTGAAACGCGGGGCTCAACGGTAGTCGAGCAGCGGTAGCAGGTGCCGACATTGTGGTTATAATCCTCGACCTTGACAAGAGCGCCCTCAGCTTCAAGATCCTTGACGATAGCTTTTCTCGCCTCGTATCTGTCCATACCGGCGTACTTCGGATAGTCGTCGACTATCTTTGCGTCATCGGTCAGGACATTGATAACGGGCAGGTTATGGCGCAGACCGACCTCGAAGTCGTTCGGGTCATGCGCGGGGGTTATCTTAACGACACCGGTACCGAAGTCTATCTCGACATAATCATCGGCGACAACGGGTATCTCGCGGTGGACTATGGGCAGGATGAGCGTCTTGCCGACGATATCCTTATATCTTTCATCATTGGGGTTGACGGCAACAGCGGTATCGCCGAGCAGGGTCTCGGGTCTTGTAGTGGCGAGCTCGAGATATCCGCTTCCGTCCTTAAAGGGATAGCGCAGATGCCAGAAGTGACCCGCCTGATCCTCATATTCGACCTCGGCGTCGGAGATCGAAGTCAGGCAATGGGGGCACCAGTTGATTATTCTCTCGCCCCTGTAAATGAGTCCCTTTTCATAGAGGTTGCAGAAAACCTCGTTGACAGCCTCGTTGCAGCCCTCGTCGAGGGTGAAGCGCTCGCGCTCCCAGTCGCAGGACGAGCCCATTTTCTTGAGCTGTTCGATTATTCTGCCGCCGAACTTCTCTTTCCACGCCCATGCGCGCTCGAGGAAGCCTTCACGGCCGACATCGTCCTTTGTAAGCCCTTCCTTTGCCATAGCCTCGACTATCTTCGCCTCGGTGGCGATAGAAGCGTGATCGGTGCCGGGCAGCCAGAGGGTATCATAGCCCTGCATGCGGTGGTAGCGGATAAGTATATCCTGAAGAGTATTGTCAAGAGCATGACCCATATGGAGCTGACCCGTGATGTTCGGAGGGGGAATAACTATAGTATAGGGTTTCTTCTCCGGGTCGGGTACGGCGTGGAAGAAATTGCCGTCGAGCCAGAATTTATAGGTTCTGTCCTCCACTTCCTTCGGATCATACTGTTTTGCGAGTTCCTTTGCCATAACATAATCCATTTCTCCGGCGAATAGATTTTACATGAACGCTGATTGCTCCGCGCCGGAGGAGCAGCGTTGATTTTACATTTCAGAAATCGGCGGCGATGCGGTACTCGGCACTGCATACGCCTTTTTGGGGGATTCCCTCTTTTCCGATGAATTACTCTATATTATCACATTCAGAAGCGTTTTTGTCAAGAGATTTAACGCTTTTTGACTTCTCCGGAGGCAAAAATGAAGAACACGAAACGGCTTCTCATAAACACGCTGACGCTCGCCGCGACATCGTTTCTCATGCGCACGGTCGGCGTTGCGTTCAATGTATATCTGACCGGTCGGCTGGGCGCGGCGGGAATAGGACTTTTTTCACTCGTCACGGATGTATACGCGATGGCGCTTACATTTTCGTTTGCGGGGCTGCCGCTCGCATCGACGCGGCTCACGGTTGAAGATTCCGGGAAAAATGCCGGTCAGGGCGCATGGATAATGCGGCGGTGCGCGCTCTACGGGCTGACGGTTGGGTGCATGATGCTCGCCGCCGTATGGTTCGGCGCGGAGCTGATAGCAAAGCTGTGGCTCGGCGACATACGCACGGCGTCGTCGCTTCGCATACTCGCGCTGAGTCTCCCCGCGGCATCGGTCGGCTGCGCGTTCAGCGGATATTTCACGGCGCGGCGCACGGTGCTCAAATACGCGGCGGTGCAGATATTCGAGCAGGCGGTAAAAATAGCGGTCTCTGTTCTGATGCTCAGATTCTGGGCGGCAAAGGGCGCGGAGTACGCCTGCGACGCAGTGGCGCTCGGCATAACGATATCGCAGATAAGCTCGCTGCTATGCGCCTTTTTGCTCTACAAGTCAACGAAGCACCAAAAGTCGAAAGAAAAAACACCAGGCGGGCTTCGGGCTCTGCTGCGCATTGCGCTCCCGGACGCCGCCGGATCGTGCGCGCGCTCGGTGCTGCTGACGATAGAACACCTGCTGATTCCCGTGGGCTTTCGCAAATCGGGGCAGAGCGCGGGCGGCGCGATGACGCTCTACGGAGTCATTCACGGCATGGCTCTGCCGGTTATCCTCTACCCCGCCGCCATAATGACAGCTCTCGCGAGCATGCTCGTGCCTGAATTTGCCGAATGTGCGGCGCGCAGCAACAGAAACAGGATAGACAGCATGGCGGCGCGGGCAATAAAAATAACCGTGCTGTTTTCGATGGGCACGGCGGGGATAATGTTCATTTTTTCCGAGGGGCTGTCGCAGTGCATCTACGGGGACGGGCAATGCGCGGAATATCTGCGCGTGCTCGCGCCGCTTCTGCCGATAATGTACACAGACACGACAGTTGACGGAATACTCAAAGGGCTCGACCAGCAGGTATATTCAATGAGATATAATATAATCGACTCCGCGATGTGCGTCGTGCTCGTGCTGATACTCATCCCGAAATATTCCGTAAAGGGCTATGTCGCGATACTTTTTATCAGCGAGATAGTAAACTTTTCGCTGAGCATACACAGGCTTTCAAAAGTTTGTACGCTCGAAATAAATATCATGGATTCGATAATAAAGCCCGCCGTCTGCGTGACGGCTTCGTTTCTCGCGGGGCTGCTGCTCTCCTCGGCGCAGGGCAGCGGAAAAGCCGCGCTGACAATCATAATAACTGTCAACGCGGCGGTGTATATTCTTCTGCTGATGCTCACAGGCAGCATCTCGGCGCAGGATATTATTTGGTTCAAAAACATCTTTTCGCGCGGCTCAAAATCTGAAAAAAGAGGGCTCTGCGCTGCTCGGATAAACGACCGTCAGCGTTCCCTGAGCCACTGATATTTCGCTCATTTTACCGACAAATTCATTGCTGACGCCGAGGGCATATGTGTTCTTCAAGATGCCGTTTTTGAGCTCATATTTGAGCCCGCTTATAGTGACACCCGATGAGATATCCGAATGGGAAAACACGGAGATCATGCCCTTTGCGTTCTCGTCAAAAAGAATTCTGCCGTTTGTTATCGAAGTGAACGAAGTTTCGCGCGCGTCGATAATCGCGGTCATTCCGCGCCTCGACAGCGACGAGATGAGCTGGATATTCGCAAGAGTATGGTCGGCTCTGCCGCCCGATGCGCCGTAGAGAATGAAATTTTTATATCCGCGCATCACGCCCTCTGCGACCGCCGCGCCCATATCGGTATCGTTCTTTTCGCAAGGCAGGACGATAATATTCCGCCCGTTCGGAGTGTGCCCGAGGGAATCGAAATCGCCTATAACTAAATTCGGCGTTATACCGAGATTCTGAAGATACAGCAGACCTTTATCGGCAGCAATGATGAAATCGCCCTCCCCTGTCGGGCGGATTCCGAAGAAGTCGCCGCCGCCGACTATATGACAAACTTTGCTCATAATATCACCGTCCGTTTGTTTCTTTGACAATTATATATCATCAATCATAATTTTTCAATCATATACGAAAAGCCGCCCCGGAATATATCCGGAGCGGTAATTTTATGCTGCATCTTCGTCTTCCGCCGGCGAAGTTGAGCCGAAATCGGGAAGAGTGAACGGGAAGCGGCGGGTCGTGCTCTCTGCCTCGGTGAGCTCGCTCACCGCCTCGGAAGTATGCTCATGAGTTACAGGCTCTTCGCTCTCCGCCACAGTACCGACATCGGTGTGCGGACGGGTCGACGCAGAATATGAGCCTGAGCCGCTGCTGTTGCTGCTCGGGACTGCGCCCTTTTTCAGCAGATCGACTGCGGAGACATGGTTATCGCCGATCTTTATATTCGTGTCGCCGTAGAGAGCGAGCTGGAGCTCACGCGCAACGACGGGATAATCGACGACCCATACCGAAAGGCGCTGGTTGATTATCTTGCCGTAGTAGGTATAGAGCTGAGCGGAAGTGTAGTTGCCCTCGGTCGGCATGACTATCTGCTTTATCTCGTAGTTCATCCAGCCCTGAGAGAGCGCCTGGGTCATGAGAGAGAGAATCTCACTGCGCTTGTAGTTCGTCACGACATTGGGAAGGACGATATCGAGCGCGTTGTTGAGCTGACCCGCAGAGGCGTTCTGCGCGCTCTTGATGAGAGCCATAATAACGGTACGCTGTCTCGCAGTTCTGCCGACATCGCCTTCGTTGTCGACATGGCGGATACGGCTATAGACCAGAGCCTGTCTGCCGCTGAGCTTGACGGAATCGCCGGAGGTTATCTTCTTTATCTTCGTTGTGGTGCGGTTGATATAATCCGCCTCATAGGGCTCAATAGGAACGGACACGCCGCCGAGAGAGTCAATAAGCTTCGGGAAGCTCTTGAAATCGACGCTGATATAATGATCGATCTCAATCTTGTAGTTATTCTCAAGCGTCTCGATAAGTGCCGCGGGACCGCCCCAGAAATAGGCATGGTTAGTCTTGCAGCAGCGCTCGGAGCCGTTGATGTTCATATAGGTGTAGCAGTCTCTGAGGAAGGACACGAGCGTTATCGTCTTGGTCTTTTTGTTGAGCGAGAGCAGGATGATGGCATCCGAGCGTCCGCCCTCCGCCTTGCCGGTCTCGCTGTCGACGCCGAGGAGCAGAACATTGATTATATTCTTGCTCGAATACTTCGCGCCGCCGTTCTTCGCCCACGCGGTTATAAGGCTGTCGATGCTCGAAGCGTCGCTGACATCATACATAGCCTCAAACTGCTCCTCGGGCGCAAAGGTGCCATCCGGATTGCCGTTTCCGCCGTGGTCGATGGTAATAAGTCCGAGCTTATTGCCGATATAGATGCCGCCGCCGATTATAGCAAGGGCGAGCACCACGCAGACAACGGTAATCGTAATTTTGAGATTGCGCTTGTTGTTGTCCATAAAAAACTGTTTAAATGTTCTTTTTTCTTTCTTTTCCATAAAGCAGCTCACTTTCAACAGTATACGGCATATTGTATCACTTTTCGTGTCAAAAAGCTATACCAATCCCACAATTTTATTGTTTCTTTATTTTTAGCTGTTTACACAAAACGTGTAAAATATAAAACGCGCGAATTTGAGATTTTACTGCACGGCAGAAAAATTTTTTCGGAGGATGATATCATGATAAAAAACATTGATATAACGCCGAGCGTACATAAAACGGATTGACAAATTAGGATTTGTCGCAGAATCTATTTTGGCTCCCCTGTAGGGGAGCTGGATACGCGAAGCGTAGACTGAGGGGTTAGTTTTGTTTTGCTCAAAGCAATAAATAAAACATATACAATGCGGACGGATATTATTCGCCCGCGAATTTGCGTGATTTATTGGCGCGCAGTTTGTAGGGTGCGGCGACCCCGACGCACCGCTGCCACGCAAGCGGCACGAATTTTCTGAAATATCCATTGCCGACCATTCGTAGGGACAGCCCTTGCGGCTGTCCGTTAT
>ERZ779932.1464-NODE-1464-length-10023-cov-1.826946_pt1 | contig 10023 bp, 10 predicted proteins | sample MGYA00511064_ERZ779932 | MGnify/ENA primary metagenome ERZ779932 (study PRJEB29588, sample SAMEA1966821) | human gut metagenome | biome: human gut; feature: human-associated habitat; material: faeces | place: Denmark | collected 2008/2010 ...
GATCGCTTATTTACAAATTGCTTTATTTTTTTAATATTATTAAATTTATTAATAATAGACATATATTTATAATAATTATCATTTGTAGTTCTATAAATCAAATTCAAATCTTGCTCTTCATTTAAGCAACTTAAATCAACCAATTTTGAATTTCTCATATAATTAAATATGATTAAACCAAAAGTGTCTAAATACTTAAATTTTCTAATAAATTTTAACGTTTTTTTGATATTTAAAATATTTTCCGTTGGATATCCAATCATAAATGTTGCTGATACTGAGATTCCTGAATTATAAAAATTTTTCATAGTTTTTTTTGCAATACTCAAATCAATTTTCTTATTCATATCTCTCAATATTTTCTTATTATAAGACTCTACACCAAATGATATTTCTCTGCATCCACTATTATATAAAATTTTGGGAAAATTTTTCTCAATATACTTTCTATCAATTCTAGTCTCAACCATCCATTTTATATTAATGTCATTGTCTATTAAATACGTAGCTAACTTCATTAAAATATCTGGTGGAATACACTCATCAACAAAATATACTGCTTCAATATGTTCTGTATTATATAATTCTTTTAAATATGCAAATATTTTATTAATATCATATGTATGATATCCATTATAGTAATAATACCTAGAGCAAAACATACATTTTGAATGATAACACCCATAATTTAAAGTAAATGGTACTAACTTTAAGTTTGATAAATAATTATCTAAATTTAAATCACTAAAATCTGGTACATATTTATCTTTATAAAAGCAATCTTTCTGTTTGTTAATCTTATATACAATTTTATCCTCATTTCTATAAATAACATTGTTTATACTTGTTACTTTCTTATTTTGAAATATTTTAATCATTTCTACAACATTATTATAGTTTCCAAATAAAGCTATTCCATCTATATAAAAACACTTTTTCATTATCTCTTTTAAATTTTTATTTATGTGTGTAATATAATCTCCACCTAGAATAATTTTAATACTACTGTTTTTGGATTTTAAATACATTGAAAATCTAATAGCATAGCATAATTGAAAAGGATATTGAACTGATAAATAAATAATATCATTGTCATTTAAATTATGGTTATTTTTGAGCACCTTATCAAATATGCTATTTTCTTCACTATATGCTAATTCAATAACATCATCAACTTTAAGAATTTTTTTAGAAAAATCTATTCCTCTTCTTTCCCATTTTATACCATAATGTCTACCGATTATTTCTAAATATTTGTATATTTGCTCATTAGCCTCGACAATCTTTAGTGTATCAATTGATTTATCTTGCATTTGCTTTACAGTTTTTTCAATATTATCTACGATATTCTTTTCATTTTTATTTAATGAATGATAATATTGTAGGCACATTTCTTTAATATATTTATTTTTAAAACATATTTCTAGAAATCTTGATGTTAGATCATATTGTTTAGATTTTATTTTACATTCTTTTAAATAGCCTTTCAACAGAGGAACACTTATTTGTGGCATATTAAATGCTGTCCCAGGTAATGTATATAAATAAATCATTATATAATTATTTTCCTTATGCGCTTAATAATTTCTTGAGAAAACTTTTCATTATTTACCCAAATTTTAATGAATGGGACAACTTCATCAAATTTTTGGATGCCTGATAAATCGCTTAAGCTGTCATATATCTTATTCATTAATTTATTATCATCAAAAATTATAGAAATAAAGTTAGCATCAGATCTAATGATTTTTATACTTTTTATGTTTTTAAAAGAATCATATATTAAGTCTCTATTAGTTTTAATATACTCTCTAGTATCAACAAATGCTGTTAATATTTTTTTATCATTTAATAATGATACAAAGAAATTTTCAGAATAAGAAGTAACTGAATGTGGTGGAATAATTGTATTTCTTAAACCTTCTATTTTTTTAGTTGTTACCATATATCCTGTCCTATAACCCGAAGCTAAAAACTTTTTTGAAAATGATCTAAATATTATAACCCTATCATTTTCTAGGCAAATATCTATCATTCCCTTTTCATCATCTGAATAATCAATATATGCTTCATCAATAATCAAAGTCCCTTTATATATATCCAATATTTCATTTATTTGTTGTTTTGTAAATAACTCGCCATTAAACCATCTTGGCGAAGATATACACAATAAATCCTTATCGCTTGTCTTAACTTTTTTCAAATTATTAATGAAATCTTCCGTATGAATTCCTTTTACAAATATTATTTTCTTATCATTTAATAATGCTGTTCTTTTATATAGAGAAAATTCTATATCTGATAATATAACATTTTCCCAATTTTTTAATCCAACTATTGCATTAATAAATTGACTAATACCTGCACCAACATATATATAATCTTTTTTTACATTTATGTAGTTTGAAATTGCACTAACAAGAGGATCTTCCAAAGGATATGCTAAATTATAATTAAAATCACCATTAGCGTTTTCCTTAAAGTGTTTTATTTCCCATTTTCTCAATAATTTATTATTTTGCCATACTGATGACATAAACTATCTCCCCTTTCTACAAACAATAACACACATTGCTGGATTAAACTCTGGTATGTTATGTGAAATCCACTTTTTCTTAATATCAAAATTATTTACAAGTAATTCATGGTCGAAGGTTTTCCAATTTACAATTTTACAAGAAGTAGTTGCTATATTTATTTCTTTATTATTATTAACCACGACTCTTTTAACATCATCAAATGCCTTGCTAATATCACTTTCATATATTTTTTCTCCATCACCCATTGAAACAATTAATGCTATTCCATTTTGTTTCAAATGTTCATATATAAATTTATAAAACTTATTTCTATGGTCTTCAATAACAAACATATGAATGACTGCAATTGAATAAATGAAATCATATTTTTCATCTAATTTATCATTAAGAATATCAAATTGTTTAAATTTATTGTTATATTTATATTCTGATAATTCCTTACATTTTTCTATAGCTGTATTTGAATAATCAATTGCCACTATATTATAGTTTTTATTTAAAAGGAATATTGCATCTCGACCTTCACCACAGCCAATTTCCACTATTTTTTTATCTGTTGTAATTCCATTATTTACTATTGTTTCAATAACATCAGGGCTTGGATTATTTGATGACCATAAGCAACCATTTTCATATACTTGTTTATACCTTTTTTCATATGCTTTATAATAACTATTATTTAAATTAACATTATTTTCTAATTCATTTATCTTACTTTTTTCCATATAACCACCAACCCTTATTATATTCATTTATAATCAAAAAAGAGAGACTATAAAACTAGGCCCTCCTCCTCCACAACTACTACGAATTAATTTGTCACTTATTCTATTACTTTTTTTTATAAAATTCAAGTATTTTGATATATTTTAGTTTTTTCTGTAAATAGATATAACATATAGATTCAAACAATCAGAGTTTTTATCATATATAGTATTATCAATAATTGGGACCATGTGATAATAATCTTTTTTATCGTAACAAAACACAATGTATGAATCATTATCTATTTTTAAATCTTGAACTTTAATATCTTCTCCACAAATAATTTTAAAGATGCTATTACCTTCCATATATTTTTCAAATACTGGTATATCATTAAATGAATCACACTTTAAATCTTCAGCAATTTTGCATAAGTCATTATAAATATCATTATATTCTTTATTTAAAATCTTACATAAACTTCTTATTACACAATTACTTTTACCATTTTTATCTGATATATAAAATTCTTTAAATGTCATATTAATCTCCAATCTTTTTTATATTTGTATACATTCTTGAATGATATCCATTTTTATCATAAAACTTAATAGCATTATCATTATAAGCAAATACATCTACTAAAATATATTCGCAACCTAATGATTTAAAATATTCTTCCATTTTAGAGATAAGCGTATTACCTATACCTTTACTTCTTACATTATTAGAAACTACTAATTCAGTTATTTCTCCTCTTTTGGGACACTTATAATCTAAATAATCATATTCATCATATGGAAATACACATCCCATAATTAATCCTATTGCCTTATCATTATCAACTGCTATATAACATTTACCATTATTATTTTTAACTTCTTCTAAATCTAAAATTGCCATTTTTTCTCTATATTCTGGATGTAGTTGATCTAAATTATCTTTATCAATAGATAAAATATACTTTTCAAGTTCAACTAACAAGTCTTTAACATCTTCTAAATATTTATCTTCATACTCTATTATTTTCATTATTAAAATAATACTCCTTAGTTAATCCGTATTTAGAAAAAGTTAATATTCCATCATAAAATGTATAAGGTGACTCTTCTTCTATTTCACCAATTATTTCTTCAATGAGTTCGCTAATAGAAATTTTTTCATATAAAAGTCTTGTGTCTCCGACTGCTATCCTGCTTACATCCAACATCCTATTTATATTTTCCAGCAATACATCTGAGGCATTTCTTATCTTACTTATATATCTATCATTGCTTTAGCAGCCTCTGTTGCGTATCCTTTTCCTTGATAAGCCGGATCCATATACCAACCTACATCACGAATAGTAATATCTTCTCCATTTTCTTGAGCAGATACTTGTCCAATTACTTCTTCATAACCACTATTCGTATATTCTGGTTTTAAAAATACACTCCATACAAATACATCATTATTATCTGCTTTATCAACTTTAGATTTATAGAATTTTTCTTGATTCTCCCAAGCCCAGTGACTAGGATTATTAGCATGTTTTTTGGCACCTACCAAATACCATTTATTTACTTCTGGAATCATTAATATCTCCCATAATCTTTTTTGTTCTTCCATCTTAGAACTTCTTAATATCAATCTTTCAGTTTCTATTGTTTTACTTCCAATTAACTTCATTCTAAATCACCTCACTATTCTAATGAATCTATTACTTTCTTTAAAACTTTTTTTCTATCAAACGATGTATCATATGTTTTAATATTATATCCTTTAAACTTATCATTAAAAAATTTGTTTCTATCAAGAAAATAATTTACATTTCCTCGTAGTTCTTCATCACTACACCAATATGTCCAATCATCTTCTGTATCGTACTCTTTAATATTTTTATACAATTTCTCTTCTGTAATATCATTATAAGTTAAACCAATGATCTCATATTTTTCTTTATACTTTTCATTTTGTAGGAATGGCATTAATATTTCGAAATCAATATGAGTACCTTCAATTACGTATTTAATTCCATCATAAAAAGTATTACCTTCTGATATTTCAGTAAAGTATCTAATTAAAAATGGAGCCAATCTTTTTGCAGTGTCATTAGCATCACCATCATGATGTATTTCAAGTTCAGGATATGCTTCAAAACCACTAACAATATCATCTATACTAATTAAATTATAGCCTTTTTCTTTGGCTAACTTTTTTGCAAGTGTAGTTTTACCACTTCTAGCAGCACCTATTATCAAAATATTTTTATACATATTTGAATCTCCTTTTTACTTAAATTTTTCTATTACTTCAAATATCTCAAATATTACTTCAGTATCATCATTAAAACTAGAATCTATTTTGCTAAAAAAATCTTTATGAACTTTTCTCCATTCTTCTAAAGAAATATTTTCACCTTCTAATTTTGCTATATCCCAAGTAATATTTTTAAATTCAGTTACAATAACCTTTTTTGTTTTTAAAATACACATATCATTATTATTTGAATCAGTTAATATTGATACATCACCTACTGTAGATAAACTATCAAATTCAAATAAAGATGTAGTTGCCGTCTTTTTACCATCTAACACAAGTTTCACTAATTTATCTGCATCTATTCCAAATGTCCATCTATTAATTGAATTTAAATTATTATTTTTTAGTACATCTAAATTATTAATATAACTGTTAAACTCTTTAAATGAAATATTGGATTCAATTTTATAAAATTCTGTTATTGGTCTTGATATACCACCTGACAACTTAATATAATAATCATTAATTGTTTTTAATGCTTCTTGTTCATCTTCATATTCATATATACCAATTCTATACCAATTTGGATGTTCTATATGATACACTTTATTATCAATATAACATAATATGAAACAATGCATATGTTCTTCTTCATCTAGTTTATTAAAATCATTGGGTTCATATATTCTAGTTGCAAACATTTTATTTTTAACACTTATTTTATTTAATAAATAATTCATTAATTTAACTTGATCAATACATGTACCAATACCATATTTTAATATTTCATCTATAGATAAGGTTCTATAAAGCTTCCTAAAATTTTTCATATTTCCAATATGGATTTCATTATTAATATCTAACCATCCATATCTTATATTATTTTTCATAAATTCTAAAACATCATCTATAGTTTTTAAATTAGAAGTATCAGGTATTATTTTATCTGTCTTAATTCTAACAATTACTCCATCAACCATATTATTAAATTTTTTCCATGTACTTTCTTTATATACTTCAAATCCAATATCAAGGAAAGCTTTAAAAGTATTTTCTCTATCTTTTTCAAAAGTATCATAAAGATATTCTATACCATTTTTATTAGCTTCTTTTATTAAAAGTCTTAATGCATCTTTTGAATATCCTTTACCTCGATATTTACTTTCAATTAAAACACCACATTCATAAATATCATCATTTTTATTATATTGATAATTAACATATCCAACATATCTATTAATAGTACAATCTTTTATATAAGCAAAATACTTGTTTTCATTTATTCTCTTATTATATGTATCTCTCCATTTTTCTTTTGGAAAATCTATACAACCTGTATTATAATGATACCCAAAGTATGATACATCATATCCTGCATTATAACTCATTGTTTTAGAATCACTTTCAAGTTTTTGTTCATAAGAATATTGATTTAATTTAGGAATAACTAATTCTATATTTTTCATTAAACTCTGCCTTTTCCCCACCAATCAGGAATTAATTCTTCTAATTTCACTATTTCTTTAGTATCAATATTTTTTAATATCTCAATATCCTTACTATTTTTAGAAAGTTGCATCATATATTCTCTACATGCCCCACATGGTGAACCAACATTACCTTTAGAATCAACACATATTAGTTTTATAATCTCATTTTCTCCATTTGTAATCATATTAGCAATAGCATTTCGCTCTCCACACATACCAAGTGTTGATGCAGTATCAATACATACTCCTGTATAAATATTATGATTTTTAGTTAATATTGCTGCACCAACCTGTCCAGCACTAATCATACCTGATACATCTCTAGGATTTCTAATATTCTTAGCCTTTTCATATAATTCTTCCCAAACAGTATTTTCGCTATATAAATATTCTATATGAATAGCGTATACACCATTTTTCTTAATAGTTTCTTGATATCCATCAAGTTTACTAACATTTCTAATTGTTGCTTCTTTATCATTAGTAGATGAAGTTGTATATCTAGTTCCTTCTAAAGTAAAAAGTTCTTCTAATGAATCATAATGATTTACCTCTTTAACTTTAACATAAAATACACCTAAATTATTACTAGTAAATTCTATAATATCGTTTTGTTTTAACTTGCTATAATCATGCTCACTATTTTCTTTATTTGCTCTAATCTCTACTCTTTTAGTATTATTTTTGATAGCTAGAGCTGCCCTATCATTAATATTTAATTTCATTATCATTTTAATATCCTCCTAACAAAAAAATTCTGCATAATGCAGAATTAATTTTATCATCTAAAAGAATATTCCTAAAAGTTTAATAAATTAGGAGTAGTGATTAATTCTGCATTATTTATAACTTGTAAATTTTTCATCTTAATCACACTCCTTTCTTTGAATAATTTACGCCTATAATATATCACACTTTAATCACTTTGTAAATTACATATACATTTTTCTATAACGATTAAAACAAATCATTTTTATTTTTTAGGAAAAACTAATTAAAATTCCTAAAAAAATAAAATTTATTATATTTATGTTACTTTTCTAATTATTATTTTAGTATTTTAATTTTAAAAGTAACATTTTATATAAACAAAAAAGCCAACTTGTCTTGTCAGCTTTTCTGTCAAACATGCACCTATTTATAAATGATGCATCATTTATAAATAAATGTTTACACCTTTGTAAGCGTTGACATGCTTACACTCACCACTTACTGCTTGAATAATATTTAGTGGCAAAATGGGCTTAATACTCAACAATATCCCATTTCCCATAATTCTATCTTAAGTTTTGTAACAACAATCGTTACATAGCGCTAAAATTACATTTAATGGTTGTTAACTAATCATTTAATACTAAGGGTGTACCACCAAAGGTAAAATCGCTTTTAACACGACATCACCTCCTAATTTTCGTCATTTTCAAGATAAAACATATACATGTATACACTTTATCCATCTAACAATAACTAAATTATAGCATAAATTCCAGTTTTTACCAAGTAATTACAATAAATAAGTTAAAATTTTAGGTATAAATTATAATTAAACCTAACATCATACTTTTTAGTATATTTACTACTTATTCCTCTAGTGATTTTTGCGGTATCATTTATTAGACAGTAAGGTGAATTGGAGTTACACTTATTCCCTGACCAAAAGCAGTAGTTGCTAACTCTACATTACCTACCTTTGATAGAGGGAAAATGATTCCCTTACCTTCTCCGCTTAAATCTACACCTGTTTTGGCACCAAAACCAAATTTATCCAAATAAGAAAACAACCTGTCTTTACCAAGTAGTTGACCCATTTTTACAAATCCTGGATTACAAGAATTTTGTAATACTTCCATAAAAGTTTGCTGACCGTGTCCTCCAGCCTTCCAACATTTTATTTTTGCCGTATCAACCTTAACAGAACCACTATCATAGAAAAGATCATTATCTAAATCTACTACTTTTTCTTCTACTGCAGCGGATGTAGTAATAATTTTTTGAGTAGACCCTGGCTCATACGTTGCCCAAATTGGCAGGTTACGACTTAAGACTTGTTGATTATAGTTTTGATAATTATTAGGGTCATAATCAGGTCTACTACCCATACCATATATTTCACCTGTATTCGGATTCATAACAATAGCTAGGGCCATATCTGGTTCAAACATATCCACAATATTGTTGAGTTCTCTTTCAATAGATTTTTGAATATTTATATCTATTGTTAATTGTAAGTTCATGCCATCCTGGGGTTCTAGATATACATCTGATAAATTTAACTTATTTCCCTTAGCGTCAGAAAAATATTTAATAGCGCCACTTTCCCCTGTTAAGTATTTATCATATTGTAGTTCTAATCCTGATAGGCCCTGATTATCAATACCAACATAGCCTAGAGTATGAGATAATAAATTTCCGTAGGGATAATAACGTTTTGACTCTTTTACTAAATATACTCCTGGTAATTTTAAATTAGATATTTTATCAGCAATTTCATAACTTAGTCTTCTTCCCTCAGGATGAACTCTTTCAATGGATGTTTTCTTATTAACATGTTTATACATTTCATCATAGCTCACATTTAATATTTGCGCTAACTTGGTGGTAGTATCTTTTTTATCTTTAATTTGATTTGGAACTAAAACAAGGGATGTAGTTGTTAAGTTATCGGCTAAAACCACTCCATTTCTATCAAGAATTAATCCCCTATTAGCTTCTACTGGTAAATCTCTACTCCATAAATCTTTTGATAGAGAATAAAGTTTTTTGTATTCAAATACTTGAACGTAAAACACTTTAATAATTATTAGTAATAATAGGGAAACAAAAATTAATAATAATACTTTCATTCTACTATTTATTTTTTTGAAAAACATTATAACACCTCAATTATTTATATGTGTCTAAATTAGAATTAATAGTAAAATAATTAATTATTAGTAATTATATTTTTTTGTATGTTATAATAATTATTATTAGAATTTAGATGTATTTTTTAGAATAATATTATAGAAGGAGAAAATATGTTAGGGTTAAGAAATATTAAGAAAAGT
>ERZ779932.1466-NODE-1466-length-10015-cov-2.255622_pt1 | contig 10015 bp, 3 predicted proteins | sample MGYA00511064_ERZ779932 | MGnify/ENA primary metagenome ERZ779932 (study PRJEB29588, sample SAMEA1966821) | human gut metagenome | biome: human gut; feature: human-associated habitat; material: faeces | place: Denmark | collected 2008/2010 ...
CAATACGGATTGCAGATTGCTGCCGCGACCGCTGACCAAGACGCCAATTTTACGGCTACTCACTGAAAACGCCGCCTTTCATAATTGCTTTTTTATTACCGGCAACAACATTTCCTAATTCATAGAAAGGTTCACCTACAGAAGTAAGATGACTACGCACGGCATCCGCTTCTTCAGGAGCAACTACTAAAACCATACCTACCCCCATATTGAACGTACGGTACATTTCTGCCCAGGGCACATTGCCCCACTCCTGCAATTTTTTGAAAACCACAGGTATTTCCCAAGCTGCGGCATTGATTTCCGCATCACATTTTTCTGGCAGGATACGTGGAATATTATCGTAGAAACCGCCACCAGTAATATGCACCATACCGTGAAGATCAAATTTTTCGATCAGAGGCAGACAGGATTTAGGATAGAGCCGTGTTGGTGTCAGCAGTTTTTCACCTAAACTGCAGCCAAATTCCGGAATCTCAGTACTCATATCATAATTCATCACTTCGAAACAAATTTTACGAACCAAAGAAAAACCATTGGAATGCACGCCACTGGAAGGCAATCCTAAAAGTACATCACCAGGAGCAACTTTATCCCCGGTAATCATTTTACTTTTTTCAACAACACCTACACAAAAACCCGCAATATCATATTCGCCTTGGGAATAAAAACCCGCCATTTCAGCAGTTTCACCGCCAATCAACGCGCAACCCGATTCTTGACAGGCTTTGGCGACACCCTGCACTATATTTGCAACTTTCTCCGCATCAACTTTATCGACAGCAATATAATCAAGGAAAAACAGAGGTTCAGCACCTTGCACTAAAATATCATTAACACACATTGCAACGGCATCTTGACCGATAGTATTATGCTTATCGGCCATAAACGCCAATTTTAACTTAGTGCCAACACCATCAGTCCCGGAAACAAGAATCGGTTCCTGATATTTTCCAGAATTCAGTGCAAACAAACCGCCAAACCCGCCCAAATCTCCGATAACCTCAGGACGATAAGTCGCACGAACACTTTCTTTCATTAATTCAACAGCACGATTACCAGCATCAATATCAACACCCGCATCGGCATAAGTCATTTGTTTTTTGCTTTGCTCGCTCATGGGGACCTCCTAATTATTTGTTCTCAAAAATATATTTCGAACCTTGGCGGATAGTTTCTTCCGCATTATCGGGATAACCTGCATTGAAGCAAGCATAACACATACCTTCAGGATCCATACTGCTCAAAGAACGTTTTAATCCTTCCAGCGAAATATAGTGTAGAGAATCAGCGCCGATATACTGGCAGATTTCATCTTCTGTATGCGTAGAAGCAATCAATTCCTTCCGCACAGAAGTATCAATGCCATAATAGCAGGGGTCCGTTACAGGAGGGGAACTGATGCAGACATGCACTTCTTTTGCACCGGCATCCTTAAGTAATTTGACGATCTTACCACTGGTAGTACCGCGAACGATAGAATCATCAACCATAACAACGGACTTGCCTGCAACAACACTCTTTACTGGATTTAATTTTAAGCGAACAGCATTTAAACGCTGCTTTTGCGTTGGCTGAATAAAAGTACGGCCAACATAACGATTTTTCGTTAATCCTTCCATAAAAGGTACACCTGACTCTAAGCTATAACCAACAGCTGCCGCAGTACCGGAGTCAGGTACAGAAATAACAATATCCGGATGGATCTCTTTAGTTTCTTTTGCCAGCTCACGCCCCATATTGATTCGTGCCTGATAAACACATTGTTTATCAATAACGCTGTCCGTACGGGCAAAATAAACATATTCAAAAATACAGTGCGCACATTTAGACGGCATCTCTTTGGACCACATCATACTCTTAGGTTCGGCATAGTCATCTTCAAAAACCAGCATTTCACCCGGTTGGACATCACGAATAAATTCTGCGCCAACCAAATCAAAAGCACATGATTCAGAAGCCACTACCCAACCGCCATCAAGCTTACCCAAACATAATGGCCTGAATCCGTAAGGATCACGCACTGCAATCAATTTATGATCAGTCATGATCAAAATAGCAAAAGCACCTTTGATTTCATTAACTGCTTCAGCAACACGGTCTTCAACTTTCTCTTTCCGCGAGCGGGCAATCAGGCTCAAAACAACCTCTGTGTCAACAGTAGTCTGAAAAACCACACCATCTCTGGTCAAGCGAGACCGCAATTCGGCAGCATTAGTCAAATTACCGTTATGCGATAAAGCCAAGTTACCGCCGTCAAAATAAACGCGCAGCGGTTGAGTATTGTATGCCATACTGGAACCAGTTGTTGAATAGCGTACATGTCCGATAGCTATGTGTCCAGTAAGATCACCGACACCGTCTTTATAAACGTCAGCTACCAGACCCATGCCTTTTTTGACCTGCATATTGCTGCCATCAGTAGTAACAATACCGGTACTTTCCTGCCCACGATGCTGCAATGCATACAATCCCCAATAAGTATTGAGTGCAACATCGTCTTTATGCGAATAAATACCAAAAACACCGCATTCTTCATGTAATTTGTCTAATTCAAAGTCAATACCAGGCACAGTTAATTCTCCTTTTTCAACCATTTCTTACTTACCCTCAGCACGCATTTTTGCGAGCTTCTCACCTTTGGCTTTTACCTCTTCCTGCATCTGCAAACGATTTTCTGCTAATTTAGTAACCAGTTCAGGGTATTTTACAGACAGTATCTGTACTGCAAACAAAGCAGCATTTTTAGCGCCATTAATAGCCATCGTCGCTACAGGAATACCTGCAGGCATTTGCACAAAGCTTAAAAGCGCATCCATACCATTCAAAGGTGTGGCATTGATGGGAATACCGATTACAGGCACTGTAGTGTAAGCAGCAATAACACCGCCTAAATGGGCAGCAGCACCGGCAGCGGCAATAATAGCCTCTACGCCGCGATTGCGTGCGCCAGCAGCAAATTCATGTACCACATCCGGAGTACGGTGTGCCGAAGCAACTATCACCTCTACCTCTACTCCAAATTCTTTCAGAGTTTTTTCTGCCGGCTCAAGAATAGGCCAGTCAGAATTACTTCCCATAATAATAGCAACTTTCATGCTTCTGCCTCCTAAAGTATCTGTGAGAAAAAATAAAACCCAAGTCGAAATCTTTCAACTGCTATATGCGCAACTAAAAATCCTTCTCGGGTCATCTCTACCATCTTATTTATTATTATAATTTTACCAATAGCTTCCCTATGTGTCAATTATAATGTGAACTTTTTAACAAAAAATCATCCTATCGTTCGCTTTTTTCAAAAATTAATGAAATTCTGTTGTTTAATTTGATAAAAACCTCTACTCCTTTATGATAAGGAGTAGAGGTTTTACTTAAAAGTCTGTAATTTTACTGTTGGTCGCTATTAGTAGTGTTATATTTGATTTTGATATCACGATAACGATTCATACCGGTACCAGCCGGAATAAGTTTACCAATGATAACATTTTCTTTAAGTCCTAAAAGCGGATCAACTTTGCCTTTGATTGCGGCATCTGTCAGCACGCGTGTAGTTTCCTGGAAGGATGCAGCAGACAGGAAAGAATCAGTAGCCAGAGATGCTTTGGTAATACCAAGCAGCACCGGACGTCCTTCTGCAGGCTGTAAGCCTTTTTCCAGCATTTCCGCATTCTGTGCTTCAAATTCTGCAACATCGATATATTCACCCGGCAGCATATAAGTATCGCCAGCTTCTTCGATGCGGATTTTACGCATCATTTGGCGAACCATAACTTCGATATGCTTATCGTTAATCTCAACACCCTGAGATTTATAAACTCCCAATACCTGTTGAACCAGATAACGCTGAGTAGCACGCACACCACTGATACGCAAAATATCATGCGGATTGAGTGACCCTTCAGTCAGACGATCGCCGACAGCAATTACCATGCCCTCGGTAACAGCGAGTTTAGACCCATAAGGAATAGTATAAATCTGCTCCCCATCTTCACTGGTAACAGTTACTTTACGGATGCCGTTTTCTTCACCAATGTGTACAGTGCCAGCATTTTCAGTAAGTAAACCAGGATGTTTCGGTTTACGGGCTTCAAACAGCTCTTCAACACGGGGTAAGCCCTGAGTGATATCGTCACCTGCTACGCCACCGGTGTGGAACGTACGCATAGTGAGCTGAGTACCAGGTTCACCAATGGATTGAGCAGCAATAGTACCAACAGCTTCGCCAACTTCAACTTTTCTACCTGTAGCCAGATTACGGCCATAACATTTCGCACAAACACCTTTCTTGGATTCACAAGTCAATACAGAACGGATTTCAACGCTCTCAATCGGAGAGTCTTCAATCTTCTGTGCAATGGCTTCAGTGATTTCTTCACCACCTGCAACAAGCAATTCACCGGTTGTGGGGTGAACGATATCATGTACGGATACACGTCCCAGAATACGTTCGTACAATGTAGCGATTGTCTCATCGTTATTCTTCAAAGCTGTACAAACCAGTCCGCGAAGCGTACCGCAGTCTTCTTCGTTGATAATCACATCGTGAGATACGTCAACCAGACGACGGGTCAAGTATCCGGCGTCGGCCGTCTTCAAAGCGGTATCGGCAAGACCCTTACGAGCACCGTGAGTAGAGATAAAGTACTCCAACACGGAAAGACCTTCCTTAAAGTTAGAAAGAATCGGGTTCTCGATAATCTGACCGCCTTCGGCACCTGCCTTCTGAGGTTTCGCCATCAAACCACGCATACCGGAAAGCTGACGAATCTGCTCCTTAGAACCACGGGCTCCGGAATCCAACATCATGTATACGGAATTGAATCCCTGATCGTCGCTCGAAATAGTTTTCATCAAAATGTTTGACAACTCGGAGTTTACATGTGTCCAGATATCAATTACCTGGTTGTAACGCTCGTTGTTGGTAATGAAACCCATGTTATAGTTGTTGATTACCTGCTCTACTTCTTCGTAACCTTTCTGCACCAGCGCTTCTTTCTCTTCGGGAATAATAATATCTCCCAAGTTGAACGAAAGACCGCCTTTGAATGCCATCTGATAACCGAGGTTCTTGATTCCATCCAGGAATTCGGCTGCTTCTGCCACACCACAAACCTTGATTACGTGACTGATGATGTCACGAAGTGACTTCTTAGAGATAATCGTATTGATATAACCCGCTTTGGCAGGTACAATTTCGTTTACAATAACACGACCTACCGACGTGTCGTGCATCATCTTGTCTACCACATTACCGTTTTCGTCAATGTCCTTAACGATAACGCTGATAGGTGCGTGAATGTCGCACTTACCTTCGTTGTAGGCAATAAGCGCTTCTTCCGGACCGTAGAAAGTGAGGCCTTCACCTTTAGCTCCTTTACGCAGTTTGGTGATATAGTACAAACCGAGTACCATATCCTGTGCGGGCACTGTGATAGGCGCACCGTTGGCTGGGTTCAAGATATTATGTGACTGGAGCATCAACATCTGTGCTTCCAGAATAGCTTCGTTGCTCAAAGGCAAGTGAACGGCCATCTGGTCACCGTCGAAGTCGGCGTTGAATGCCGTACATGCCAACGGGTGCAACTGGATTGCCTTGCCTTCAATCATCTTCGGCTGGAACGCCTGGATACCCAGACGGTGCAGTGTCGGAGCACGGTTCAACAATACCGGATGTCCTTTCATTACATGTTCCAGAATGTCCCAGATAACTGGTTCCTTACGGTCTACAATCTTCTTGGCACTCTTCACCGTCTTCACAATACCACGCTCGATGAGCTTACGGATAATGAACGGCTTGTAGAGCTCGGCCGCCATGAGTTTAGGAATACCGCACTCACCCATTTTCAGTTCCGGACCTACAACGATTACGGAACGTGCAGAGTAGTCGACACGCTTACCCAACAAGTTCTGACGGAAACGTCCCTGCTTACCTTTCAAACTGTCGGAAAGTGACTTCAAAGGACGGTTGGCATCAGTCTTCACTGCGCTTGACTTACGAGAGTTATCGAACAATGAATCGACAGCTTCCTGCAACATACGTTTCTCATTACGTAAAATCACCTCAGGAGCCTTGATTTCAATCAATCTCTTCAAGCGGTTGTTACGGATGATAACGCGACGGTAAAGGTCGTTCAAGTCGGAAGTAGCGAAACGCCCGCCATCCAACGGAACCAACGGACGAAGTTCGGGCGGGATAACCGGTACGATACGTACAATCATCCATTCGGGCTTGTTGCGTCCGCGTGATGCACGGAAAGACTCAACTACCTGCAAACGCTTCAAAGCTTCGCTCTTACGCTGTTGTGAAGCATCGCTGCCTGCACGGTTACGCAGTTCGTAAGACAATGAATCAAGATCAATGCGCGACAGCAAGTCATAAATGGCTTCTGCACCCATCTTGGCAACAAACTTATTGGGGTCTGAATCTTCAAGGTACTGATTATCGCTTGGTAACTTTTCCAACAGATCCAGATATTCTCCTTCTTCAAGCAAATCATACTGTGCCACTTCGCCTTCCAATATACCCGGCTGGATTACTACATAACGTTCGTAGTAAATAATAGCATCGAGTTTCTTGGTCGGTAAACCCAGCAAGTAACCGATTTTATTAGGAAGCGAACGGAAATACCAAATGTGAGCCACCGGCACAACCAGCTGGATGTGTCCCATACGCTCACGACGTACTTTCTTTTCTGTCACTTCCACACCGCAACGGTCGCACACAATGCCTTTGTAACGGATACGTTTGTACTTACCGCAATGGCACTCATAATCCTTAATAGGACCGAAGATACGCTCGCAGAACAAACCGTCGCGTTCCGGCTTATACGTCCGATAGTTAATGGTTTCAGGCTTTAAAACTTCACCACTCGAATTCTCAAGGATTTCTTCGGGAGAAGCCAAACCGATAGAGATTTTCGAGAAATTACTCTTTATCTTGTTATCTTTTCTAAAAGCCATACTTTTATATATAATTGATAATTGAGAATTAAAAATTGAAAAACAATGTTGATAAGTCGGGAATTGAGAATCAAGAGACATTAGCTCTCAACCCTCAATTTCCAAATTTCAATTTATTCTAAGTTGATGCTCAAGCCCAAACCTCTCAACTCGTGCAACAATACATTCAGTGATTCAGGAATACCCGGAGCTGGCATCGGCTCACCCTTAACGATTGCTTCATAAGCCTTGGAGCGTCCGACAACATCATCAGACTTGATAGTCAGGATTTCCTGCAGGATATGCGCAGCACCGAATGCTTCGAGCGCCCAAACCTCCATTTCTCCGAAACGCTGACCACCGAACTGTGCCTTACCGCCCAACGGCTGTTGCGTAATAAGCGAATAAGGACCGATAGAACGTGCGTGCATCTTATCTTCAACCATGTGACCGAGTTTCAGCATGTATGTCACACCCACTGTAGCCTGCTGCTCGAAAGCCTCACCTGTACCACCATCATACAAAGTGGTTTTACCATAACGGGGCAGACCGGCCTTGTCGGTCCATTCGTTCAGGTCATCCAGCGTAGCACCATCAAAGATAGGCGTAGCAAACTTAACTCCCAAGTTCTTTCCGGCACGTCCCAAAACAGCCTCGAATATCTGACCGATGTTCATACGTGAAGGCACACCCAGCGGATTCAATACAATATCTACCGGAGTACCGTCTGCCAAGAACGGCATGTCTTCCTGACGTACCACGCGTGAAACGATACCTTTGTTACCATGACGACCGGCCATCTTATCACCAACACCGATCTTACGCTTCTTGGCAATATAAACCTTAGCCATCTGGATAATACCTGCAGGCAACTCGTCACCGATAGTAATAGCAAATTTCTTACGTTTCAACTCTGCATCGAGTTCCTTATATTTCTTGATAAAGTTCGTTACCAGTGCACGGATCAATTCATTGGTATGCTCGTCTTTTGTCCAATTGCTCAACTGAATAGCAGTAAAGTCTATATCACTGAAATCAGAAGCATAGAATTTAGCGCCTTTACTGATTACTTCAGCTCCCATATAGTCTTTCACACCTTCTGAAGTATGATTTTCTGTGAGCTTCAAAAGCTTATTTACCAATATTTTCTTCAAATCAGCCACCTTGCTATCGAACTCATCATCAATCTTCGGCAACAATGCCTTGTCGGCCAATTTAGAACTACGAGTCTTGATAACGCGGGAGAACAGACGTTTACCGATAATCACACCCTTCAAAGAAGGAGATGCCTTCAAAGACGCATCTTTCACATCACCAGCCTTATCACCGAATATGGCACGAAGCAACTTTTCTTCCGGAGAAGGGTCAGACTCGCCTTTCGGAGTAATCTTACCAATCAAAATATCACCCGGCTCGATACGGGCACCTACACGCACAATACCATTCTCGTCAAGGTCTTTGGTAGCCTCTTCACTTACATTAGGAATATCGGAAGTCAACTCTTCCATACCGCGCTTCGTTTCACGAACTTCCAAAGAGTATTCCTCTACGTGTACGGAAGTCAAAAGGTCTTCGCGAACCACACGTTCGTTCAATACGATAGCGTCCTCATAGTTGTATCCCTTCCAAGGCATGTAGGCAACCAACAGGTTCTTACCCAAAGCGAGCTCGCCCTGTTCGGTTGAGTAACCCTCGGTAAGGATTTGTCCCTTCGTCACACGCTGACCTTTCTCGCAAATAGGACGAAGGTCAATCGTCATGTTCTGGTTGGTACGACGCCATTTGGGAATAGTATATTCTTTCAGTGCAGATTCGAAGCTTACAAACTCTTCCTCTTCCGTACGATCGTACAGAATGCGGATAGTCGTAGCATCTACAAAGTCAACCACACCTTCGCCCTCAGCAGTAATCTGCGTACGAGAGTCACGTGCAAGCTGACGTTCGATACCTGTACCTACAATCGGAGCTTCACTCTTCAACAAAGGAACTGCCTGGCGCATCATGTTCGATCCCATCAACGCACGGTTAGCATCGTCATGTTCCAAGAACGGAATCAAAGATGCTGCAATAGAGGCAATCTGCTGTGGCGATACGTCCATCAGCTCTACCTCATCAGGAGCTACAACCGGATAATCGGCATCCTGACGGGATTTTACTTTGTCGCGGACGAAAGTTCCGTCTTCATTCAAAGGTGCATTACCCTGAGCGATAATCTTCTCTTCTTCTTCTTCGGCTGTAAGGTAAACCAAACCTTCATCCGAAAGGTCTACCTTTCCGTTAGCCACCTTGCGGTACGGTGTCTCAATAAAACCAAGCTGATTGATTTTAGCAAACACACAAAGTGAAGATATCAAACCAATGTTCGGACCTTCAGGCGTTTCAATCGGACAAAGACGACCGTAGTGAGTATAGTGTACGTCACGCACCTCAAAACCGGCACGTTCACGTGACAAACCACCGGGACCCAAAGCTGACATACGGCGCTTGTGAGTGATTTCGGCAAGCGGGTTGGTCTGGTCCATGAATTGTGACAAAGCATTTGTTCCGAAGAAAGAATTGATAACGGAAGAAATAGTCTTGGCGTTAATCAAATCGATCGGAGTAAAGACTTCATTGTCACGAACATTCATACGCTCGCGGATAGTACGGGACATACGTGCCAAACCGATAGCAAACTGGTTTGACAACTGTTCGCCTACCGTACGTACGCGACGGTTGCTCAAGTGGTCAATATCATCCACATCTGCTTTTGAGTTTATCAACTCAATCAGATACTTGATAATCTCAATGATATCTTCCTTGGTGAGTACACGGACATCCATGTCAGTCGTCAAATTCAACTTTCTGTTGATACGGTAACGACCTACATCACCCAAGTCGTATCTCTTTTCTGAGAAGAACAGGTTATTAATAACCTCACGCGCGCTGGCATCATCGGCAGGGTCTGCATTACGCAACTGGCGGTAGATGTAGAGTACAGCTTCTTTTTCCGAGTTACTCGGGTCCTTCTGCAACGTATTATATATGATAGAGAAATCGGACTGATTCGGTTCATCCTTATGCAAAAGGATGTTCT
>ERZ779932.1484-NODE-1484-length-9935-cov-1.785324_pt1 | contig 9935 bp, 6 predicted proteins | sample MGYA00511064_ERZ779932 | MGnify/ENA primary metagenome ERZ779932 (study PRJEB29588, sample SAMEA1966821) | human gut metagenome | biome: human gut; feature: human-associated habitat; material: faeces | place: Denmark | collected 2008/2010 ...
TCATCGTAGATGAGATGGGGGGAGTGCCCGCAGGGCGAGAGGGTTAAAGAAATACCCGCAGTAGAAACAGAGACAGGCATTAACCTCTTCCCCTTTCGAGGTGTCTCCGAAAGAAAAGTGCAATAGCTATTCCCCGGAAAAATGCTCTTTATCGGGTCGGTTGGAAACTTTTTAAGCTCCTGTTTCTGCTATCTTTGTATTTGTGTTATCTTTGCAGTCGTAAACTGCTCGGTCCTTTCCGGGCTCAATATGTGAAGCATGAAAGATTTTTTTTCCATACTCCGGCGATTTGTGCCCCCCTATAAATATTACCTTGCCCTCAATATCTTTTTCAATATTTTGGCGTCGGTCTTGACGCTTTTCTCGTTTGCCCTTATCATTCCTATATTGGAAATATTGTTCAAGCTCAAACAGGCTTCTTATACTTTTATGGAATGGGGGTCGGGTTCCATTAAAGATGTGGTGATAAATAATTTCTATTATTACATTACAACGATAATCGATGAAAAAGGAGCCGGTTTCGCCCTGTTGATATTGGGCGTTTTTTTAATGGTGATGACCTTTTTCAAGACGGCCGCTACCTATTTGAGCTCCTATTTCATGATACCGCTTCGGTCGGGAATCGTGCGCGATATTCGCAATTATGTGTATGAAAAAGTAGTAAGTTTGCCTATCGGTTTTTTCACCAGTGAGAAGAAAGGCGATGTCATGGCCCGTATGTCGGGAGATGTAGGGGAGATAGAAAATTCGATAATGGCATCGCTCGATATGATGTTCAAGAATCCCATTATGATTATTGTCTGTTTGGCGACCATGTTCGCCATTAGTTGGCAACTTACTCTTTTTGTCTTGATTCTGCTTCCTACGGCAGGATACATTATGGGACAAGTCGGTAAGAAACTGAAACGTCGTTCTCTCGAAGGGCAGAATCAATGGGGATTGTTGATGTCTATCATAGAGGAGACTTTGGGCGGGTTGCGCATTGTCAAGGCCTTCAATGCCGAGGATAAAATGATAAAATGGTTTCACGACGATAACAATCGTTTTTATCGTATATCCAATCGAATCAACCGCCGGCAGTCGTTGGCGCATCCCATGAGCGAATTTTTAGGCACGTGTACCATTTGTATCGTCCTTTGGTATGGAGGCTCGCTCATCTTGTCGGGAACGAGCAGTATCGATGCCGCTTCGTTCATTTACTATCTGGTTATTTTTTACAGCATTATCAATCCGGCGAAAGATTTGTCCAAAGCTGCTTACTCCATACAGAAAGGGTTAGCCTCTATGGTGAGGGTCGATCTCATTCTGTCGGCGGTGAATCCCATACAAGACCCGAAGAATCCGGTAGAATTGAAGGAAATGAAAGAGGGGATAGAATATCGGGGAGTCTCTTTCCGGTATAGTACCGAAAATGTCGTGAAGCACGTCGACCTTTCCATTAAAAAGGGACAGACGGTCGCTCTCGTAGGGCAGTCCGGTTCCGGAAAATCTACGATGGCCGACCTTTTACCACGCTTTTACGACGTGAATGAAGGGGGAATTTATATCGACGGAATCAATATCAAAGATTTCAGAGTGCACGATTTGCGGGGATTGATGGGAAATGTCAATCAAGAAGCCATTCTCTTTAACGATTCTTTCTACAACAATATAACCTTCGGGGTGGAAAACGCGACGATGGAGCAAGTCATCGAAGCGGCGAAAATCGCCAATGCGCACGATTTCATCATGGCGACCGAACAAGGATACGATACTTGCATTGGCGACCGGGGAAGCCGTCTTTCGGGAGGGCAGCGACAACGTGTGAGCATAGCCCGTGCTATTCTGAAAAATCCTCCTATCCTTATTCTCGACGAAGCGACCTCGGCTCTCGATACCGAGTCAGAACGGCTGGTACAGGAGGCTTTGGAGAACCTTATGCGTAATCGCACTACGCTGGTAATAGCTCACCGTCTTTCCACGATAAAAGATGCCGATTTAATTTGCGTCATGCACGAAGGCGAAATTGTGGAACGGGGTCGTCATGACGAATTGATAAAACTCGACCGCTATTATAAACGCTTGGTCGATATGCAGAAATTCTGAGACGTTCCGGAAAAGATATGCCGAAGAGCCTCCTCTCGGTAACCTCTTCGGCATCACTCATTTCGAGATTTTTTTGTATGTCCCTTCCGGTAAAGCCGTTTTATCCATAATATTCTGTTGTGGAGTGTCTTGTCGTTTTGTAATACAGGGCAAGTAGAAATTGTGCGTGGGTTGATATGGAACTCGTATGGCTTGTCGTTGATAAAATAAATTCCACAGAAAACTTTTTTTGATTTTTATTCAAAATCTTTATTAAGATTGGCTTTTGAAAAATAATAGCAATATTTATATATTATTATAATGATAAAACTTTCGTTTTCTTTCTTGTATATTAATATTATTTTATATAACTTGCCTCCGCTTATAAAAATAAGATTGGTCGGGCTTTATTCCATAATTTGATATAGGCCGATAAAGTTGTTAGAAATTCGAATATAAAATATTGATATTCAAATTGATGTTGTCTAAAACGCTGGTTGAGAATCGAATAGTTTGTTGAGCTATATTTTTACAAATATTATACATAAACTAAATTTAAATTATGATGAAAAATTTCTACAAAAAGCTATCGTTTGTAATGGTCATGGGCATCTCTTTTTCAAGTTATGCCGCATGGAACGGTGATGCAACTGCTTGGACACAGGGCGATGGTTCGGAACAAAATCCGTTCTTGATAGAGAACGAGGCACAACTGTCGCATTTGCAGCAAACGGTGACAGCCGGTGAGACCTATCAGGGAAAATTCTTCCGCCTGACCGCCGATTTAGACATGGGTGGCAAGCAAATGCCTTCGATTGGTCACTATAATGACTATACGACACAAGAGAATCCCGAGTTGGTCAGAGAGTCGAAAGTGTTCCGTGGCACTTTCGATGGCGATTTCCATACCATCGATAATCTCACAATCGTAAATAATAATGCCGATGTCAATCTCGGTGGGGTGGGACTTTTTGCAGTCTCTTATCCCGAAACCCACATCTGTAATCTCACTCTCGGGCAGGGTGTTACCGTTGAAGGTAGTGAATTCGACAATGTAGGCGGTTTTATCGGTTATAGTTCGGGTGGCAAGGTGGAAAATTGCCGCTTCATGGGTTTGGTGAACGGGGGCAGTATGAACGCTGGGGGTATCGTGGGTGTTGCCGAGGCGACTGTGACAATCTCTGGTTGTGTAAATACCGGTAGGTTGGTAGGGCATTCGTTTGCTGGTGGTATTGCTGGGACTGTCAGTATATCGAAAGTTCAAAACTGTTATTCTTCGGCTACAATTTCGTGCCCATCGGCCTATTGGGTGGCTGGTATTGTTGGTTGGGCCGAGCAATCCACAGTCTACAACTGTTATGCTATCGGTTCCATCGAGGCGGAAGTCGGTTCGTCTTTCTTGCCCGGTAAAAGCCCCATTTGTGCAGAATTGGAAAAATCTTCGGCTTCCGATTGTTACTATGTCGAAGCGCTCACCGGCTGTAAGCCTTTGAGCGAGCAGACCGGTGTGACCGCTGTTACGGAGGAAGAAATGAAAGCTGCCGATATGATTGCTAAACTTAATGCCAATCTGTCTGCTAATGCGTGGGGGGTAGGGGCCGACGGCTTCCCGGCTCTTCTGTGGGAAATCGATGGAACGGGCAGTATCGAGTCTGTCGGTGCGACAGCCGGGATTGAGATTGTTAAAGAGGGCGACCGTTTGGTGATTGTATCGGCAACAGGTGAAAAAGCTCGCCTTAGTGTTTACGATATTACCGGTAAAATGATCGTGACGGCTGTTGTCACCGATGGCGATTGCATTACGGTGCACGATAAAGGAGTATGTATAGCCTCGCTTGTTACAGACGATGGCAATCGCACGACCCATAAATTTTTGTTCTAAAAAGTAACGAGAAAGTGAAGGGGAATCGCATGCTGTCGGTTCCCCTCGTTTTCTTTGCATTATAATATCATCGACTTATGATAATGCGAAAAAAAATTACATGTATGGTTGCGGCTGCGTTGGCCTTTATGGCTTCGGCGCAGCCGTTTCAATCGGTATATTATCCTTCGAAACTCACCGCTTCCACGATTACCCGTGTTCATCAGAGAGCATCGGCCTTGCGGTCTGCCGATGAGAATATACATGCCATAGTGAGACTTTGCGACGAGGCCGACCTCGATAGGCTTGCTGCGGATTATGGAGTGGCGTTCAATGTGGTGACGGGTAACCTAGCCACAGCGGTAATCCCGATGAGATCGTTGGTGGCTTTTGCGGAAGATGCTGACGTCGAGAATGTTGATGTCGGAAATACGGTGAGAGCTATGACCGACCTCGCGCGTGAGTATTCGCAAGTGGATGCTCTTCACGGAGGTCTTCCCGATTTCCCTCGCAGTTTCACGGGAAAGGGCGTGCTGATAGGGGTGATTGATACGGGTTTTGATTTCATGCACCCTGCATTTCGCGATGCCGAGGGCAATAGTCGCATTGTTCATGTATGGGATCAGAGCGGTAGGAACGGAAACACTCCTTCTATGGGATACGGTGTGGTATTCGATACCCCGGAACTGATTCGCTCTGCGGCTCATGATGTTTCGAGAGACACTCATGGCACTCATGTGGCTGCGATTGCAGCCTCCTCGGCCGATGTGTATAAAGGTATGGCGCCGGAGTCCGACATTGTGGCGACCGACAAGAGCGAATCCGGAATTATAGATGCCCTTGCCTATCTGCTCGATTATGCCGAGAAAGAGAAGAAACCGATAGCTATAAATCTTAGTATGGGTACGGTCATAGGCTTCAAAGATGGGACTGATCCTATCGCGTCGATGATTGACGAGCTGCTCGACAAAAGCGGCAAAAAATGCCTTATGGCGATTGCGGCCGGTAACGAGGGGCATCGCAACTCCACGATTGTGACCGAGGCCACGGGGCAGGGTGAGGTGATTAACACATCGTTTACTCCGCCATCGCACATGCGTGAAAATATCTTTATCGGGTGTTCGACCACATCTGCATTTCAAGTGACCCTCTCGTTGGTAGGTAGCGATGGAGTCGCTTTTGAAACTTCGATTAGCTCCGATGTTTCCGAATCGGTAAGTCACGAGAATATAACCGGTGAAAAAGACTATTCGCTCGTCACGCTTTCCCCTATGAAAGATGCCGATGGTTTGCAGCGCGGTGTGAGCATCAACCTCTATGCCCCGTTGAAAGACGGGCAGAAATGGAACCTCTCAGTGACGGGCGCTGCCGGAAAATACATTGCATGTTGCGATTACGGGGAACTTGATAATGGCTCCAACGCGAGCACGATGGCGGCGACCGCTTGTGGGCAAATTCCCATATCGGTGGGTGCTTATGTGTCGCGAGACAAGTTTACCAATTTACAAGGTACGGAACGAAGTTCCGATTGGACTGTGGGCGAGAGGTATCCCCTTTCCGGTATGGGACCCACATTTGATGGACGCGATAAACCCGATGTGCTTGCACCGGGTGCACACATAATTTCGGCGATCAATAATTATGCGGCATCTTACAATGTAAATCGCGAAGACTTGGCTTATACCGAGGTCGATGCCCTGATTCCCGGGCGTACCAATTATTGGGGGGCAATGTGCGGGACATCGATGGCGACGCCGGTAGTCACCGGCATTATGGCATTGTGGTTGCAAGCCAATCCTCGGCTCGACTTCGATCTCGTGCGAAAGCTCATCGGCTCCCCCGGATCTCACATCGATGCCAAAACCGGTATGGAGTCGCTGTTGGCAGGGGTAGAGCTACCGAAAAGCAAAAACACCGTGCCCTATATTTACAATCCCTTCACACGCAGTATCGCTATTATCGGTGAAGGAGTCGTTTGTGTAGAGGTGTTTGCTGTCGACGGTACTGTTTAAAAGAGGAAAAATCGGCCCGTGGAGCCTGTTCATATCCCCGAAGGAGCTATGCGCATTGTGCGTATAACCACTTCGACAGGTTCGCATATCTTGAAAATATGATGCTGCACGGTGTTGCTCTCTGTCGAGAAGTCCGCTTGCGAGGATATATCGCATGATTATGGGAGAAAATATTCGTTGGAGAGGCGAGAAAAGGATATTCTTGCAATGGGGTGAAATTCAATTTTGAAAAGATAACCTTTCGGTTAGGATTTGGGGGGCAGTCTCAAAGTCAATAGAAAGAGCCGTATTAAACTCCGTTTTCTTCCTTTTCGACCATACCGATCGCCCGTTTAGTCATGTCATTTAATTACACGTGCGTTAATGTAAATATATATCATAGAACCGATTCTTGTGAATCTCGAAGATTTTTTATACGTTTGTCACATGAAAGGTTTCATGAGAAAAATAGTAGTTTTCCTATTTGCCACTATATTCGGGCTTACTTCTGCCATCTTTTTGTCCGCAGGAGGCGAAAATGAGCTTGTGAAACCGCAAGACCCCTCTTATCCTTATAGTCTTATCGATGTTCGGGCACAATCCCTGCCTATACAGAATTTTACGGCGATTATTCCGGTAGAAAGAGGGCTATGCGTGAATGTTTCACGCTTTCCGTCTTCTCCGATAACCGAGGAAGCGAGTGGAAACGCTGCATTTTTGTATGAGCAGCAATTATGTTGTCAGTTAGTAGATCTTCGGGAGAAGATCGTCGGTGATTGTTATGATAAATATAAGGCACAGTTGTGCTACGACGGACATTATCTCTATTCCCTTTGTAAAATGTTGATTTAGTGGAATGACGGTGGGTAGCCGTTATTCACGGGTAGCCGGGAGCCTCGCCCGGTTTTCTTGCTGCATGTATGTGTGTGGCAGGAAAGGACTTGCATATATTGAATAGTCTGGTATTCCCGATGCATGATTCTTTGGCTGTATGGAGTGTGCGTATATTCGTATTCCTGTCTTGCTGTAATGCGATAGAAAAGAGATAGCTCGCAGATTCAGAGGCTTGAAATCCGGCAGAGATATCGTCTTTTCGGTTTGATTACATATGCTATCTGGGGCTCGGCACTTAGGACCTATTTTGAGATTTGTCGATTTAAGCAATCAAAATAGTTTCGTGGAATTTTAATTATTAATTATTTTATTACGATTCAATTAGTTTTATCATCAAATGGAAAATATAGAAAAGGAAACTGTTTCTTCTAAATTTATGGAAAATCCTTATATTGAAATGAAAAAGAAAATTTCTGTAAATGGTATTGTTGCACTGGTAATTGCTATACTCGCTTTTGTAGGTTCATCTGCTGTTTCCGATACACAGTCCTCCCTCAAACTTTTTTTGATTATGTTGGGAGCGGGACTCCTTATATATGGATTGATAAGAGTTGCAGTGGGGAATAGGATAGCTGTTTGTCGGGCTACTGGAAAAGTGTTGAAAAAATATGAACTACTTTTCGAAAGCGCCGAAGTTTCACGGTTAAAACAAATGGTAGAGTCGGGCAATTTTCAATCTATCGATACGTTACAGCGGGCGGTAGGCCACAAGGCAGGAGCAAAATTGACTTTATTCATCGATGCGGATCATAATTTTGCGACAGCACAAGTTTCTGAATTTATACCGTTTGACTACGAGCCGGTTATGTCTCCGATGAGTTATGAGGGCGAGGTCGTAAAGACAATCGCAACGTTAGTGACTTCTGGAACATAACGGATTTTTTACTACTTATACTACTACTTTGTTATTAGAAATGATCGTAAGGTAGACTCTTTGTTTCAAGTTATTTAGAATAATAATCAAGAGACATGCTACTGAATTAATGTATTTTTTATGCTCCCTCTGTTCGGCTTTCATAATTTTCGAATAGAGGGAGTTTTTTATGATTCGGTTGAATAAATCCGATTTTGGTTTAGTAGAAAATCCGTGGGGTAGACCTGAATTTTAGCGATGAAACCTTTGTCGATAACTATATTCCAGTCTTTTCGGAGAGTTTGATTTACAGTTCTGTTACTGTTATCGGGTGCTCCCCCTATCTTATCTATGATGAGCAGAGGAAGAGGGTAATACCTTTCGGTGTATCGTGTTTGTTCTTCTTCCCTATATTACACAGAAAGACTCCGTAATGCTGCGGGGCATGGTATGGGAAAGATTTTAATGACTTTCTGTCGCATTGTTTTAGCGAATGAGATGGATTGTATTTAACCTTCTCCCCTGTGTTTTGCGACGCAAAATATAGGGGAGACACAGAGGCGCGAAAGCGCCGAAGAGAGGGGTTAAAAAAAAGACAGCGTATAGGATTTTTTATTGTAAAATCTAACCCCTTCGTCCTGTGGGTGCTCTGGCTATTTGCTCCGAAAAATTATTCTGGGAAAGAAATTTGCGATAGAATGTCGTTAATTATTGTCGAATTGGTTTCCTTTACGTATCTTTGCGCAAGAAGCAAAATAGACAGTATTCGGTATGGCCGGATAAATTGGTCACTGTCCATCTTTGCGTTATCTTTGCATAGTGTAACAATATAAAAAATAATTCTCATGAATCAAGTATCCGATCGTTTGGCAGCTCTTGCTCCTTCGCAAACGCTTGCGATGTCACAAAAAAGTAGTGAACTGAAAGCACAAGGAGTAGATGTGATTAATCTGAGTGTGGGAGAACCCGATTTTAATACACCCCAGCATATTAAAGATGCCGCGAAAAAAGCGATAGACGATAATTTCTCGCACTATTCGCCGGTTCCGGGATATATGGATTTGCGGCAAGCCATTTGTGCGAAGCTCAAAAACGAAAACGGACTCGATTTTACTCCTGAACAGATTGTCGTTTCGAATGGAGCCAAACAATCCATTTGTAACACGATTCTTGCCCTTGTCAATCCGGGAGACGAAGTAATCCTCCCCGCCCCGTATTGGGTAAGTTATGTAGAGATGGTTAAACTCGCCGAAGGAAAGAATGTGATTATCGAGACGGGCATCGAACAAGATTTCAAGATGACGCCTGCCCAACTCGAAGCCGCTATCACGCCCAAGACCAAGCTGCTCATTCTCTGTTCGCCCTCCAACCCTACCGGCAGCGTCTATTCTCGTGAAGAGTTGGAAGCGTTGGCCTCCGTTTTGGAACGCCACCCGCAGGTATTCGTCATTTCCGATGAAATATACGAACACATCAATTATGTGGGAGCCCATCAAAGTCTCGCGCAATTCCCCTCTGTTCGGGAGCGGATAGTCATTATCAACGGGGTTTCCAAAGGCTATGCGATGACCGGTTGGCGTATCGGGTTCATCGCTGCTCCGTTGTGGATTGCCAAAGCCTGCAACAAATTGCAAGGACAATACACATCGGGAGCATCATCTATCGCACAGAAAGCCGCGGCTGCCGGAGAGCAAGGTTGCGTAGAAACCATGAGACGAGCATTTCAACACCGTCGCGATTTGGTCGTACGTTTGGCAAAAGAAATACCCGGACTAAAAGTAAACGATCCGCAGGGAGCATTCTATCTCTTCCCCGAGGTTAGCCACTATTTGGGGAATTCCGACGGCGAACGCAAGATAAACACCTCTTCCGATTTGGCGATGTATATCCTCGAAGTAGGTCATGTCGCAACGGTGGCGGGCGATGCTTTCGGGGCTCCCGATTATCTTCGTCTGTCTTATGCCACTTCCGAGGAGAATATCACCGAAGCCATGCGCCGTATGAAAGAAGTCCTCGCCCGTTTGAAGTAAGACCCGCCGAATCCGGTTCAGTAGAAAAACAAAAGGGTTAGCGATGAATTTCTTGTCGATAACCACATTCCAGTCTTTCCGGAGAGTTTGTTTACAGTTCTGTTACTGTTATCGGGGGCTTCCTTCGCCCTTCGGGTACTCCCCCTATACCGCTGTGTGACACCCCGCAATGCTGCGGGACACGGTAGGGGAGAAGAACAAACACAATACACAGGAAAGTATTAACCTCCTCCTCTGTGTTT
>ERZ779932.1488-NODE-1488-length-9925-cov-1.796657_pt1 | contig 9925 bp, 10 predicted proteins | sample MGYA00511064_ERZ779932 | MGnify/ENA primary metagenome ERZ779932 (study PRJEB29588, sample SAMEA1966821) | human gut metagenome | biome: human gut; feature: human-associated habitat; material: faeces | place: Denmark | collected 2008/2010 ...
AAACCGAAATAACAACTAGTGATAAAGGTCATTTAATGGGTGCAATTGGTATTGCCCTACTTTCAAAGTTAGAACCAGAAAGAAAATATTCATTTGATCTAAATAATTTTTCTTATACTACTAGTAGCGTAAACTGTGAAGGATGTCCAAATAACTGTGAAATAATTCTAATAAAAAATAAAGATAAGGTAATAGATGGTTGGGGTAATAGATGTCAAAAAGGAGAAAAATTAATAAATTAAAAAGGATATTCGATTGAGAAATCACATATCCTTTTTATTTTGTCTTCTTATTAACCTTTTCCAAACTTATATTATGTTTAATAGCGTAATTTGATACATCTCTAAAATTATCATCATAAGGATAGGTCTGTTGCCCAAAATGAAGCCACATCTCTGACCAAGAGTCACCTTCAACTAACAATTTTTGAACTAATTCATTTCTCAAACTTTCATTATCTTTTTGTTTTTCTAATTCAACACAACCTTCTTCATCATATAACTTACACTGTAAATCACATTCTAACTTATCACACTGATAAGCAAACATAGCCTCCTTAGTTTGATGAGCATCAAACTCTAAAAATAACTCTTCTATCTGTTTACCATCTATTAATCCTCTTAATATATTAGCAACAGCTTCATGCTCTTGCTTTTCCTTTTCTTCATGAGAAATTTGAAATTGAGTCAAATCTCCAATTATAGTCTCTCCTAACTCATGAATAGCTAACATAAATATCGTTTTTTTAATATCAATATCATATTCATATTCTGATTTCATCGCAATCGCAAGCATTTGAACCCCAAAAATATGTTCAGCAACACTTTCTAGTCTTTCTCTTTCCACATTCCAAACCTTCCAACCGGTTCTGATAACATTTTTAAGTTTATTACATAACACATAATATTTTATAACATTTTCTTCTCTTGACATAATATCTCCTTGTTTAATATTTATTCCAAATGTTATCAATCAATGCCTTCTTTTTTATTTTTTCAATTTCTTGAACATTAGAAAAAGAATTATTAAAATTATAACACTCTTCTAAAACGTCTTCCATTTGTCCAAATTTTACAATAGCACTCTCTTCTTTTCCTTCTTTATATAAAGCTATAATAGGTTTGATATAATGCTCAAGTAAGCTAATTGCTAAAGATTTGTCACGCGTTTTTTTATAATCTTTTTCTATATTATACGCAATCATAGGTCCTATTGTATCATAACGAAACATTATCTTTCTATAAGACTCATTCTTATCTAAAACATCTCTTCTAAACTCTCTAATATCTTCTAATATTTCATGATGTTTTCTACTGCCTAAAATATGAAAAACAGCTGTTGGAATATAACTTCCACTATAAAATTTACAGTCTGTATAATATCCTAGCCTATCATTTCTTTTTATACAAAATCCATCATATTTACCAAAGGCACAATTAAAACAATTTTTTACTTTAAAATTACTTATCAAGAAATCACCTCACTGTCAAAGTATTATAACATGCACAAAAATAATTGTAAATTAAAAGGTATCTCATGGATACCATTTCTTATTTCTTTGACTCTAAATACTCATCATAAGTCATATATCTATCTAATATTGAACCATCATCTTTAATTTCTATTATCCTATTAGTAACAGTACTATTAAGTTCATGGTCACGACTTGTTAAAAGAATACTACCCGTAAAATTAACAAGTCCTTTATTTAAAGCTGTAATACTTTCCAAATCTAAATGGTTAGTAGGTTCATCTAAAACTAAGAAGTTAGGATTTTCAAGCATACACTTACTAAGCATACAGCGTGCCTTTTCTCCACCAGATAATACATCAACTTTTTTAAATACATCATCCCCAGAAAACAACATTCTTCCTAAAAATCCTCTAAGTACTGTTTCATCTTCTATATCATAAAAAGAGCCAATCCATTCCATTATATTTTTATTATTATCTTTAAAATAAGCACTATTATCTTGAGGTAAATAACTAGGCACTATAGTTTTGCCCCATTCATAGCTACCTTTATATTCTCTATCAATTCCCATAATAATATTAAATAAGGCTGTCTTAGGTAAATCATCATCCGCTACAATATTAATCTTATCACCCTTAAGAACTGTAAAACTAACTTTATTAAGTATTTTCTTACCATCTACTTCTTTGGTTAAATTAGTTACTTTTAATATTTCTTTTCCTACTGGTTTTTCTATTTTAAAATCTATGAATGGATACTTTCTAGATGAAGGAACAATTTCATCTAGTTGAATTTTTTCTAACATTTTCTTTCGAGAAGTAGCTTGTTTACTCTTTGAAGCGTTAGCACTAAAACGCGCTATGAAATCTTGTAACTCTTTAATTTTATCTTCCTTCTTTTTATTAGCTTCCTTCATCTGTTTCAATGCCAACTGACTAGACTCATACCAGAAATCATAATTTCCAATATATAGTTTAATTTTATTATAATCAAGATCAGCTATATGTGTACAAACTTTATTTAAGAAATGTCTATCATGTGATACTACTATGACAGTATTATTAAAGTTAATCAAAAACTCTTCTAACCAACTAATTGCCTCAACATCAAGTGAGTTTGTAGGTTCATCCAATAATAAGACATCTGGATTACCAAATAAAGCTTGGGCAAGCAATACTTTTACACGAAGCTTAACAGGAATTTCTTTCATTAACATATAGTGATATCCTTCTTTAACCCCTAAACTATTTAATATAGTTGCAGCATCACTTTCAGCTTCCCAACCATTAAGATCCATAAACTCACCTTCTAATTCGGCAAGTCGCATACCATCTTCATCACTAAATTCAGTTTGGCTATATAATTTGTTTTTCTCCTCCATTATTTTCCATAATCTATCATTCCCCATAATAACAGTGTTTATAACACTTTCTTCATCATACATATAATGATCTTGCTTCAAAAATGAAAGACGTTCTCCCTTACCTAAAATAACCTCACCAGTAGTAGTTTCAATTTCTTTTGATAATATTTTTAAGAAAGTAGACTTTCCCGCTCCATTAGCTCCAATAAGTCCATAACAATTACCATCAGTAAATTTAATATTTACATCTTCAAACAAAACTCTTTTTCCAAATCTTAAACTAACATTATTAACTTGTAACATAAGTGCCTCCTAACTTTTTATAGTTTAACATATTAAGAATGGAATAACAAGAAAAAAGTATATACTACAAGTATATACCATTATAATATTTAAACTATTTTACTAAAACATTTGCCGATGCAGAAGATGCTGTTAACATATTTTCTATATTTGTTTTATCTGTATTACTACTAACATAAATTTTTGCTCCGTTGACATCATTAAATACTGAAGAACTATTAGTTAATTTAGAAGTATCAATTCCTCTAAAGTCTACTGTTTCAAGAACTGAGCAAGAATTAAACATAGCTGTAATATCTGTTAGTTTAGGAGCAACTATATTACTCATATTTATTGCTTTTAATTTATTTAAATTATAATATTGAAAGGCTATAATAGTCAATGTAATAAAAAAAGAAACCAACCAATATGATTAGTTCCACTAAATTTTTTATAACTCATCTATTGTCTTAATACCTAATATACTTAAAGCATTAGTCAATACTTTAGCAGTACTCTTTAATAATCTTATTCTTGAAGATTTTAGTACAACATCAACTTCATTTGATATATTAACTTGTTCATAGAACTTTGAAAATAAACCTGCAATTCCAAAAATATATTTAGTTAAATGAGCTGGTTCATTTGATGTTAACAATTCATCTATTACTTCAGGAAATAAAGATAATTCTTTAACTAATTTATTTTCTATTTCATTATTAAATTTAATTTCTTCTGTTAATTCAATATTATTATTCTTTAATATAGAATTAATTCTTACCAAACTATATAGGATATACATTCCAGATTCTCCTACAAAACTAGTTGCATTTTCTAAATTAAAGTTAACTATTTTATTCTTTGAAACATTTAACATTGTAAATTTAATACAAGCATTTACTAATATATTTAACTTATCCACAGATATTTCACTATTTCTTTTGTTAAATTCATTTATCAAAGTGTTCTTTACGGCCTTCATAAAGTCAGTAACTAAAACAACAGTACCAGCAGAAGTAGACATCTTGTCACCATCTAATAAAACATATGAGTATGAAATAAGTTTTGGAGCCTTATATCCCAAGATATCTAATACTGCACTAATCTGTTTCATATAAACTTCTTGATCTTCACCTAAAACAATAAAATTATTTTTTGGATTAAGTTCTATTTTATGAATTGTATAAGCAATATCTCTCATAGGATATAGTGATGTTTTATTAGAACGAGTTAATACTAACACTGGTTCTCTAGTTGGTATATCATATCCGGATAAATCTACATATAGTCTTCCTAACTCATCCTCATGTAACCTACCCGTTTTATCTAGTCTCTTTAATATATTATCTAAATAGTTATTATAAACAAAATCAGATTCATGTGTAAATACATCAAAATGAATATCTAAAGTATCAAATATTTGTAATTGTCTTTCAACACATATATCAGTGATTTCTTTAAACTTTTGTACCATCTCAGTGTTACCACTTTCTACTTGTTGAAGATAATAAAATGCCTTCTGATCTATACTTTCATCTTCTTTTGCCCTATTACTAATTTTTACATATGTATCTAAAATAGATGAAAAATTACCATCTTTTAATCCATACTCTTCTATTCCGATAACCAGAAGAGCAATTTTTTTACCGATATCATTAATAAAATAATGTCTTTCAACCTTATATCCTGTAAACCCATATAAATTACTCATGAAGTCTCCAATTAAACTATTTCTACATCTTCCAATATGAGGTTCAGCATTAGGATTAATAGAAGTATGCTCTATAAGTAAAGCTTCATTATTTCCTTGGTTTAGAGAACCATAATGATCATTTATTTCTATATCTTTGATTACTTCCGCATTAAACTTTTCATAATTTAAATAAAAGTTAATATATGGTCCCATTACTTTAATTAAAGAAAAATTATTTTCTTCGTCATTAAACTTTTCTCTAATTAGGTTTGCTATTTCTATAGGATTTGAATACTCTTCATTTCTTAAATTAGCACACTGAATACTATAATCTCCCATATTATCTTTTGGAGGTATCTCTATTTTTATTTTATTCTCATCCACTTTAAGTATTTTTAAAATATGTTTCTTTATATATTCTTTCACCTTTACATCACCCTATTAATATTATTAAGGTGCAACACTTCTTACTGCACCAATTACCAATAGTTAGATTATATCATATTTTTACATCTTCTAACAATATTTTTATATGTATTTCTACTCTATAAAAGAAAAAATGGTTCATAGACCATTTCCTTATTTTTTAAATACACTAAGTATTCTTGATACAAAATATATTATTTTTGTGCTTTTATCGATTGCAAAACCTTTACCAATAGCTTTACCTCCAATAGTAAGCATTGAAATAATAGCTGTTGTTAAAATGCTTGCTAACAAGTCATTAACATGATAATTAGTAATTAAAATAGTGACAATTATAACTCCTGCTGATCCTGATGCAACCCCACATACATCCCCTATTACATCGCAACAAACAGATGATACTTTACTAGCATTTTTAATAAGTTCCACCGCAACATGAGCTCCCTTAACTTTTTTTGAACTCATACTATTAAACACTTTAATATTTCCCGAAGTAACACTTACTCCTACAATATCAAAAATAATTCCTAATATTACAAACAACAAAGTTATAACAATAGCGACCATAAGTTCAACATCATCTAAAACAATTTCACTAAATAAACTCATTCCAATAGAAATAATAAACGCTAATACTGTTACTGTAATAATCCATTTTGTATTCTTATTTTTACTTTTTTTCTTCATAATAATTATAATAATGGCTCTAAATATGATAAATCCTTAGTCTTAGGTCAAGTAGGCTTTCCCCAATTTCTACATACCGTTACCAGTATTGCGGTTCCCCTTTAAAGAAATCAGTATGATGTCACCATTCATACGACTTGATTACCACTTAGTACCAACTTTAATCTCACATTTAGATACACTCTAGGAGATTTCCTCCCCAACAATCTTTGTTATTAATCCTTTTTTGCAAGAGTAATTTCATAGTATAGAAATCTTATTTTTGGCCAAAATAAGAAGTCCTTAACCTAATTCCAAAGCTCTCACTCAAGACAAGCTACGCTACTCATAACTTTCGCCACAAAGTAGGTTTTTACTCCTAACTCATAATAAGTCCGTCAGAATATGTCCGTATAGGCTTACTACAAAATTAGGTCTCCACAAACTATGGGTCCAAAGATATATGCCATTACATCCGGCCCATAATTTTCATCTCCAGCATTAACCCCCAATTGGGCATCAGAAGCAAACACCAGAGGTTTCATCGATGTGCTCTTTAACGATAGTTTATCCCCGTCCTCATAACAAATAAGTTGACTAGAATAATGCGCCATTAAACTATTTCAAACTATATAGTTTTTGTACCTCCTTTGGATTTAACATTCTATATTCTCCACTCTTTAGTGATAAGACATCTAAAAATGCAATACTTTCTCTCTTTAATTTTATGACTGGATGATTAATATATTCAAATAATTTTTTTATTTCATGATTATGGCCTTCATGTAAAATAACAGAAGCATAAGTAACATTAGTACTAGCGTCATACTTTCTAAATTTAATCTTATCTGGCTTTAAAGTTTTATTATCTACGACAATTCCTCTTTCTAATGTATGAATTTCATCCCCAAGTAACTTACCTTCCATTTTTACATAATAGACCTTCGTTATTCCATTTTTTGGATGCATAAGTATATTAGCAAGTTCACCATCATTAGTTAAAATAAGAGCCCCTGTAGTATCATAATCAAGTCTTCCTACTGGATATATTCTTTTATCTGTTTTAATTAAATCCACAACTGTTTTTCTATTCTTATCATCACTTGCAGTACAAATAACCCCCCTTGGCTTATTAAGAAGAAAATAAACCTTCTCCTCTTTTCTTATAAGTTTCCCACACACAGTATCACTAGATTCTACCTGCATTCCAAGTGTTGCTACCTCATTATTAACTTTAACCTTTCCATCCTTTACTAACTCTTCAGCCTTTCTTCTTGAACAAATTCCAGCTTGAGCTATCACCTTTTGTAAACGTTCCATTTAAATCACCAAAATAATTATAACCGATATAATGAAAAATTGCTAGTGCATAAAAAATATCAGTTTACAAGTATATTGTAAAAGAGTACAATAAGTGCAAGAAAAGGAAGGATAAGATGAATAATTTACTATATCTTTATAAAACCCTACTAAAAAATATTAATTATAATGACTTTAAACCCAAAATAGACACAGCAAGAAAAATTGGGAACGTATTTGTCCCAGTATCATCCTTTACCTCTCTCCTTTTAGCACTCAATACCGATTTCAGTACGATGATTCCAATGGATATAAACATATTATCAAACATCACGTATTTATTTTTAATACTATCATTTCCAGAACACTACACCAAAGATATTGAAGATATAGTTTCTATATACAAAGATGTAGTAAAATCTTATGTACAATTAAATGATAAACTAGAATTAAAGAGTCCAATAGATATAAATGCAGGATTAACATTTGCGCTTAACAATGGTTATTTATCATATAATAAACATTTTAAATATTGCACAGATAACAATAAGGATATTCTTAGATCACTGGGTACTGAAACTATAACTGGTCTAGCTTGTTGTAGACATATAGCAACACTTCTCAATGATATCTTACAAGAAAAAAATATTAAATCTTATACTATTCCAGCATTAATAAAAAAAGATTCAGCTGATATTTCTTTTTTACAGTCTATTATAGGTAATCACTTAATTACCATTAGTGAATATAACGATAAGGTTTATTATTTAGATCCAGCCAACAACAAATTTCTAACCAGAGATAATTCTTCAATTATTATTAATAAAAAGTTCATTAAATTTAATTTGAATAAAAGAAGAAACATTAAAAGGATAATGCAAAAAGAAGAAGAAACATATGCCAAAAATTTAATGGAAGAAATAAACACTCATATAATATGTGGAGAAAATATCGATATGTTTGAAAATTTTTATTCTGAAAATAAAGAGAAATATGAAGAAATAAATAACAAGATGAAAAAATTAATTTAACATCTTGTTTTTTGTTTAATTGTGTCAAATAATGTTATTTTTTGATTCTACTATATTTTTTTCTGTTAAAATTATAATGTATGGAGGATTGAAATGAAATTTATTGATAATATTAAAGAAAGAGTAAGAAAAAATTTAAAGACTATTGTTCTTCCCGAAACAAGTGACATTAGAACAATAGAAGCTGCAAGAAAGATAACAGATGAAGGGTTTGCTAATATTATTTTAGTTGGTGAAAAAGACGCTATATATTCTCTTGCCAAAGATAATAATATATATATTTCCGATATAAAAGTTATTGACCCTAAAAATTATGAAAAAACAGAAGAACTTATTAATAACTTCTATGAATTACGTAAAAAGAAAAACATCTCAATGGAAGATGCTAGAAATACTATTCTAAACAATTATCTATATTTTGGTTGTATGCTTGTTAAATTAGGCTTAGCAGATGGTCAAGTTAGTGGTGCGATAAACAGTACTGCTGATACATTAAGACCTGCCCCTAATACAAAAATCGCTTCATCATTCTTTTTAATGGATGTCCCAAATTGTAATTATGGAGCTAGCGGGGTATTTGTTTATTCTGATTGTGGAATGGTCCAAAATCCAACAAGTGAGGAACTTAGTGAAATAGCCAAAACATCCGCTGAAACATTTAAACTATTAGTTGAGGAAGAACCTAACATTGCCTTCCTATCACATTCAACTTTTGGCACATCTAAGTGTAGTGATGTTGATAAAGTAAGTAACGCTGTTAAAATATTTAAACAAAACTATTCAAACTATAATGCTGATGGCGAAATGCAGTTTGATGCAGCTATCATACCAGAAGTTGCAAAGAAAAAGGCTCCTAATTCTACTGTAGCAGGATCCGCTAATGTTTTAATATTCCCAGACTTAGATGCTGGAAATATTGCCTATAAAATTACCGAGAGACTAGCTCACGCTGATGCCTATGGACCAGTAACCCAAGGTCTTGCAAAACCAGTTAATGACCTATCAAGAGGTTGCTCTGCTGATGATATTGTAGGCGTTGTTGCCATTACTGCTTTACAAGCAGAAAATAATATCTAAAAAACATATTGAGATAATGAAAGTAATATATTATAATTTAGGAGAAGGAGGAAATTATGTATAGTTCTAATTATGATAACTTATTTGTAGCATTAGGTGCCTTTGCATTAATCATTGGCTTAATTGTATTAGCAGTTTTAGTTGTTTACCTAGTTGCTTTATGGAAAGTATTTGTAAAAGCCGGCAAACAAGGTTGGGAGGCAATTATTCCCTTTTATAACTCTTGGATTTTAGTAGAAATTGCTGGACTTAATTGGTGGTGGTTCTTACTTATCATTTCCGGAACAATCGTATCATTGTTACATATCCCAGGGCTAAGTACACTTTGTAGTTTAGCAAATCTAGTAGCTATGTTCTTTTGCAATTACAACATCGCTAAAAAATTCCATCAAGAAGTTGGATATGCCATATTAATGACATTATTCCCATTTATTATGTACCCAATATTAGGATTCTCTGATAAAGTATTTGATAAAGATGTTATAACTTCACCTAATGGACCAATTGGGGAAAACAATAATAATCAAAATACTACAAATACAAATAATACTACCCCTAGTACAGACTCTAATAAATTTTGTACTAACTGCGGTACAAAAATTAATGGCGGTGAA
>ERZ779932.1491-NODE-1491-length-9909-cov-5.690177_pt1 | contig 9909 bp, 8 predicted proteins | sample MGYA00511064_ERZ779932 | MGnify/ENA primary metagenome ERZ779932 (study PRJEB29588, sample SAMEA1966821) | human gut metagenome | biome: human gut; feature: human-associated habitat; material: faeces | place: Denmark | collected 2008/2010 ...
CCACACAGTTTTCAAAGGATCGAAAGCCTTCGACCTTCCAAGAGAATCTGGAAGTTGCTAAAGCCGGTGGACAGGTCGCTGGGCGAACGAGAAAAGACATTGAGTCACAGTCAAATATGCCGGTCATCTCCCCAAAGAGTGCAGTACAACTCAATCAAGTAATAACTGATTTGCTGAAGGATGCGACTTCGAATATGCCTAAAAAAGAGGACGATAAGTAAACTTGGTCGTTCTTTGTAGTACATAGATATTTTCGAATAGCAAATATAAAAATATCCGAATTGAAGCCACCTGACATGAAAAAAACCTCGCAGTCTCAACGGTTCATGTTCACAGGTACACAATGTGACCTATGGGGCAGACCGGACGGTACAGGGCACGAAAAAATAAGTCGAGGGAAATTCCCTCGACTTATTTTTTCTTTGATCCCAAGTTTATTTGAGCGCCACATTTCAATTGGATGCGCAGACTTGATATGGGATATAACATTAGATGAAATTTCAGCCCTCTGCCTTTTCATTGGCAGAGGGCCGTTTTTTGCTTAACAGTTATTGAGCATCCCTTAATTGCTCTACAACGCTGCATTTCGCTGCGTTGTCATACATCATGCAAGGAATCAGCCACCCCAGCAGAAGAAATACCGGAATTGTCAGCAGGACAGGCAGAATGGTGAATCGATACTCAAAGAACCAGAACATACTGCCCAGCATTTTTCCTGCAAGAGGTCCCACCGCCAGCGACAGAATAAAGGCCGCCGCTACGGAGGACATTGCGTAAAACAATCCCTCGTAGATCAGCATGGTTTTGAGCTGCCGGTTCGTCATTCCTACAGCCTGAAGCACAGCAAATTCACGGCGGCGGGAAAGAATACCGGTCATCATGGCGTTGAAGAAATTTAAGAGTCCCACCAGCCCGATGATAGCACAGAGAATACCACCTATCAGAAGGAACATCTGCCGGAACTGAGCAAATTCAGAGCGAGCCGTGGCCTTGCTTTCATACATCAAGGGCGAAAACTCACCGGCAGTGAGCTTCGATAGATATTGCTCTGCTTCGGCCTCGTCAACTTCGTCCGCTGTGTCGAACAGGTAGAGCATCGGAATGGCTGCACCACCGCTGTCCCTCTGTGCGGTGTCCACAGACAAAACTACGTCATATCCAATACCACTATAACGATAACTCATGGAATTCGGAAGTTCTACCAAGGCGCAGACCGTGTACTCTACATCTCTGGCTCCATACAGTTTTTCCTGAAGGTACTCCTCCGGTGTATCTTCGGTGCAGAGTTCCCCGGTGCGGCTGTCGATATATTTCACATCGTCCGCATAGGTAGCGGTGATCGTGTCTCCCACCTTGGGGTAGTATTCAGGATTGGGCAGATTACCGTAATCATCCAAAGAAACCGCAATGGCAATGGCGTTATTATCCGGCTCCAACATGGGAGAAATATCTCCGTCGAGCACTTGCAGCTTGTCAAACAGACTGTTATCCAGAGCCTCGATTCTGGTATCTCCCATCACCATATTGCCCCGGTGCTCCAGACGGCTCATATGGCTGTCCAACTGCTCGGCGCTTTCGTACCTTGCATAGTCCTGCCGCAGAGCATCCTCCGTCATCCACAGGTAGGCGGGTTTTCGCACAGCATATCCCGTGCCGGAAAGACTGGCCTTTGTGTTTGCGGAGATATCCTCTATTTGCTCCTGGGTGATAAATTCATCTGCACTCAAGTTATAACGAAAATAGTCGGGAGTGCTGACGATAAAATCGGCGCAGGTCATGGCGGATACATACTTCTCCATGCTGAAGCCGCCCACAAAGGCACACAGCGCATTGAACAGTGTCACCGACAGTGCCAGAGACACCACCACCAGCACCGTCTTTTTCTTGTTTCGTCCCAGATTGGCAAAGGCCATCTGATGGAGCTTCGCTCCCCGGGTACTGCGCCGTTTTTTCTTCGTCTGCATCGCATCCGTATATTTGGTAGCCTCCACCGGAGAAACCTTGGCTGCCATTTTTCCGGGCTTGGAGCAGGACAAGAGCACTGTCAGCAGAGCAAACAGCACGGAGCCAACAAAGATCACAGGCGAGGTGCTGATGATAGTGATGCCCACCCCCAACTGGGTGGAGCGCAAGACAACAGGTACCAGAACAGCGCCGATGCCGTAGCCCAGCAGCAGCCCCGCCGGAATGCCGATCAGACAAAGCAGAAGTGCCTGCTGACGAATGATACGTTTGAGCTGCCGGGGCGTTGTGCCAATGGTTTTCAGAAGTCCGTAAAACCGGATATCTCCCGCAACAGAGATCTGGAAAATGTTATAGATGATAAGATACCCCGTGAAAATCACCAGCAGCAAAAAAGCTGCTATGGCGATCACAAGTTCCGGATCAAGCTTCGACTCCAGCTGGGATGAGGTATATCCCCAGTTGACGCCGATCCGGACGCTGTTGGGATCGGTATAGCTGTCCCATGTGTAGCCAAGATCGGTATCCACCTGCTCCATCTGCCCTTGAATGTTTGTGCCGGAGGCCAGCATGACATTCAAATCGGTGCGGAAAGGCTGTAAACCTGTTTTCACTGCCTGCGCTTCGATGTCATCTGCGTAATCACGGCTGATGTTGATGTAATGAACAGGCATTAGTTCATCATAGTCCCAATAGCCCACCAGCGTAAAGGTATCTGTTACAGTAAAGGCGGTTTGATCCTTGTCCGTAATGGAATAGGAAACCGTGACCTCGGCGCCCAGCTCCGGCGTTACGCCAAGCAGCTGCAACGCTGCCGTATCCATGGCTACCTCTTTGCCGCTTTCGGGCATCCGTCCGGTAGTAGGGGTTGCATAGCTCCATTTAGTGCAGTTGGCATCCATGTAGCTGATCTCTGCCGGTACTTTGGCAAAGACCCCCTCCGCAGTGATACCGATTACCTTCCGTACCCCCGCAGCCTTCACCTTTGGGTGGGCAGCGATGCGTTCCGCCTGCTCGGGGGAAACATCCTTAAAGGTGCCGTGTGCATAGCCGCCTACCTGCCGAAACTGGTAGGTTTCATAGCTGGCGTTCAGCGACAAGACAATGGTGAACATGGACGTAAATAGCAGCGTTGTCAGCGCAATGGCAAAAATAGCGATCAGATTGCGGCGACGGTTCGCATAAAGAGATTTTAAGCTGAGCTTTCGAATACATTTTCTGTTTTTGACATTCATCGTAGCCACCTCCCGTTAGTTCTGGGAGACGATCCGACCATCTTCGATACGGATAATGCGGTCTGCCATCTGCGCAATTTCTTCGTTGTGAGTGATCATTACGATTGTCTGGGCGAACTTTTGACTGGTGACTTTCAAAAGGCTCAATACATCCTGGCTGGTTTTGGAATCCAGATTGCCGGTGGGTTCATCTGCCAGAATGATAGCGGGTGCTGCCGCCAGCGCACGGGCAATGGCTACCCGCTGCTGTTGACCGCCTGAGAGCTGATTGGGCAGCGCATCCAGACGATCATCCAGCCCAAGTGTCTGTACAATCTGCTGTACGAAATCCTTATTGACCTTGCCACCGTCCAGCTCAATGGGTAGAACAATATTTTCATACACATTCAGCACCGGAACAAGATTATATGCTTGGAACACAAAGCCGATTTTCCTGCGGCGGAAGATGGTCAGCGCTTCCTCCTTCAGGGAGAAAATATCCTGTCCGTCCACCATGACCGTGCCGCTTGTAGGGCGATCCAGCCCGCCCAGCATGTGCAGCAGCGTGGATTTGCCGGAGCCGGATGTGCCGACAATTGCAACAAATTCGCCCTTCTTTACACTTAAATCAACTCCATCCAACGCATGAACTGCGTTATTGCCGGAGCCATAAATCTTTTTCAGGTTTTTTGCCTGTAAAACTTCCATAAATGAGTACCTCCATGAAAAAATCTGTATGTATGAAAGGAAATGATCCTTTGATACATACAGATTATCGCATAGGAATCTTTCCACATTCTTTCCGGCGGAAAATGAAATCTAACAGTTTTGATAGAATTGTTGTTATTTCGGCAGAAATATGGAAAACGTACTTCCTTTTCCCGGAACGGAAGCAACCTTGATATAACCGCCCTCGCCGGATATGATCTGTCGGGCAAGGTATAAGCCGATGCCGACCCCTTCTTGTTTCTGCACACTATTTGAGCGGTAAAAGCGAGCAAATATCTTCGCTTGCTCACTTTCCGGGATGCCTGAACCGGTATCCGATATATCGATCCTTGCAAACATTTCATAGCTTACGGCAGAAATAGTAATGGTGCCATGCTCTGTATATTTGATGGCGTTGTCTACGATATTAGCCAGCGCTTCCGCTGTCCATTTGAAGTCGAATACAGCAAAAGCATCTGTATCCTGCATTTGCAAAGACAATCCTTTTTCAGAAGCCTTGGCGGCATATTGTTCTACTACGCTTTCAAGCAGCGGCTGCAGCGCTGCTTGCTGAGGGGAGAGTGAAATGATCCCGTTTTCCAGTCTGGAAAGCTTTACGAGAGAATCGATCAGAAATCGCAGCTTTTCCGATTGTTTGTACAGCGCCTCCACATTTGCCTTCGCCGATGCAGGCAGAGTTTCCTCCATCAAAAGCTCGCTGTATAACAGCAGGTTTGCAATCGGCGTTTTTGTCTGGTGGGAGATGTCCGCAATCAAGGTTTTGATTTTGTCTTTTTCCTGCGCTATGTTTTGAGAAGATGCTTCTGCGGCGGAAAGATAGTGCGCAAACTTCGTTTCCAATGCAGACAGCTGGCTTTCATCAAAATTGGTTTCAGAAAAGGAGCCGGTCATGGCAGCGTCCAGCATTCTTTCGATTTCTTCCATCGTTTTTCTGGCCTTTCTCCGCTCCCATAACACAACAGCTGCCGCCGCCAGAAAACACAGCAGTATGATCACAATGCCGGTTTTATTCATCTTTTGTCACCCAGCTATAACCGATTCCATAGACGGTTTTAATGTATTTCTGTGCGCCAAGCTTATCCCTCAGACGCTTGATCGTAACAGACAAAGCATTTTCATCCACATATTCTGCGCCATCTGTCCAGATTCGGTCGACAAGGTCTCCACGGGTCATGGTTCGGCCTCGGTTTTCAACAAGCAGACGCAGTAATTTTTGTTCTGTTTTGCTCAATTCCACTTTTGAATCTCCCACATAAAAGGTCATAGCCTCAAAGTCAAAGTGAAATAGATCCATATGGAACGGCGCATTTTTATGGTTTGACGCTTGCTTTCGCAGTTGGGTATTCACCCTTGCCCGCAAAACCGAAAGAGAAAAGGGCTTGGTAATGTAATCATCAGCACCTCTCTCCAGTCCGTCTACGATGTCCAGATCGGTGTCATTGGCAGTCAGCAGAATAACAGGAACTCCGGGCAGGTTTTCCTTGACCTCCCGAAGCAGCTCGAGCCCGCTGCCATCCGGCAGATTGATATCCAGCAGGATCAGGGATACACCGCCGCAAAGAAGCTGTTCCTTCGCCGTTTTTAGGTCTTGGCAGGATATAATCTGACGGTCATCTGCTTTCAGTGCTTTACTTAAACCCTGATTCAACCCTATATCATCTTCAATAATCAATAATTGTTCCATGTATCTCACTCCCTCGTTATTCAAAGGCCACCATTATTTCCTTGGGTAATTTTTCGTTCTCACAGTTCAGAAGATAGGCGATTGCTCTGCTTGCAAATTTGTTTGTTTTCACTGTATCCCAATCGGCAAGCAAAATGACCTCTGCCTTGCCGTTCTCAAAATCTAATGATATTTCGCCCCATTCGCCGTCGCAGTCTGCCTGATATTCGTAGATTGCGGCGGCGATTTTCTTTTTTCGCTTGATCTTGGATTTCTGTTTTAGCCGGACTGCATGGATTGCGCCCTCGGCAACCAACAATTCCGTCAACTTGTCCACTGCTTTTCGGTAGGCTCGTTCTGCACCGCTGGCTGTACTGCCCTCAAACATAACCGCCAGTTCTTCAAAGGTGGGGCGGTCTTTCCATGAGCTGACACGCCCACAGGTCATGCAAATTGCTAATCGTTTTTCGAGCAAGGTCTGTTCCCGGTAATTCAGTTTCTCAAATGCCCGCTGCACCTTTTCTGCCTGTATGCCGTTCCAGAGGATATCGGTATAGTTCCAGCTATCGTCAAGGGCTACATCCTCGCCTGTTTCTTCGCCGTCCTCGTCTGTGACATAGAAAGGCTGCTGATTGCGGATTCCACGGACAACTTTCAGATATTCTTCCGCAAGGGCAAGATCGCAGTTGTATTTCTTGGAAAATTCGTTGACCGCATCCTTGGTATTGTGGTACAGCCAAGCCATTGACCGCACCATTTTGTAATTGGTCAGAGAGGACACCGACCATTTTTCTTCGCCCATGCGAAAACGGAGCATAGCATCCCGGATGAACGGGAAAATGTATGTAGCATACTCTGCACCCTTGGCAAGGTCATAGTCCATCAGCTTTTGGAGCATTTGCTCCCGGCAGGAGAGCTTTATATCTATAAATCGGTCTGTGTCGTACAGATCGCCGCCATCCACACCGAGAAAGTCTTTGATGCGCTTGTTAAGCTGCGGCTCGTAGTGGTGTAGGAAGAATGAGAAATATATCAAATTCTTTTCCTGCAAGGCAGACAGGATATATTCGTTCAGACTGCCTACCTTTGGCGGCTCAGGTTCCAGTTGGAAGATGCGCTCTGCCACATAGGGAATGATACCATCACCGTGCGGATTGACTTGGTGTTTCGGTATGTATCCGGTCATATTCCATGTAAAATCACTCAGCATAGCGCACCTCCCTTCTCATTTCTATAAGAATCCCTTAAGACATTCTTTCATAAAAAGCATGAAGTATTTCTGCCAATTCCTGCGGTGATTCAATATTAACTTCATGTCCGGCACCAATAATCGTTTTTAATTCCACGTTCTTAAGCAATTCTGCCAATTCAATAGAAGCATTTTTATTCGCAGTATCTTTCTCGCCATATAACAATAGTGTAGGGCATGATATTTTGTGCAGAGAGTTGTTAAAGTCCAACTCCATCATGGTTTCGCATAGAAGTAAGAAATCAGCTTTTCTAAATCCCATTTGTTGAAACATGGATTTAGGCATAAATCTAAAGAGAAGATTTTGAAATTTCAGAAGCTTCTTGGGCATTTTATATTGTGTGGCGATAAGCACCAAGGAGCGAACTTTTTTCGGATATTGTATAGCATAGTTCAGAGCTAATACGCCCCCAAGCGATAAACCGCACAAATCAATAGGCTCATCATATTGATTGCAGTAATCTGAAAATGCAGCATATAGATTATCATAGGTCACTTCTTTGCTATGAACTAAATCAGGAAGATTCGGACACAAGCTGTAATCAGTAGTTTGCAAAATATCTATTGTTTTTGTCCAACTGTCAGATGTTTGTCCTAATCCATGCACATATATTTGTTTCATATTGTTCCCCCACTAAATATGTATCTTAGCTTCTGCAAGCAAAGCAGCCTGTTCCATTTCTTTTTCATAAGCTCCTTTGGCATAAGCAACATCACTTTTTGCCCGGAGTTCTTTATCTTTTGCCAGTTTCTTCATGACCTCCGCAAGGTCAGCGTCCAGAGTACCACGCTTTACATAGCGATTTATGGTGTTCAGCCTCTTTTCATATATCTGGATAATCGGATGATCGTCTGCAAGCTCTCGCTGTTCTCTGCCTTTTAGATTGCCGATCTGCCGGCAAGTGCGGTGCAGCTTGTCCCCCGGTGCATAGCCGCCGCAGTATTTGGTGTGCCTTGCGTTGGTGGTGAGGAACCACTTGCCGCAGATTTTGCATTTTTTCGGGGCATGACCAACACATAAGCCCTCAAAAAGATCAGACCGGAACATCCCTACAAAGGATACATAGTGCATCCGCTTGACCAGCTTCGCAACTTTTTCGCCGGGACGGATGACCGATATATACTGAACGGAATTGTTCAGGGTAGACATCCAGGCATTGCCCTCTGTGATAGAAAACTCTGGTGGAAAATAGGTGCCGAACATTTTTGCAAAGCCCTCTGCGGTGCGGTCTGCTTCGTTTCCGTCCGATTGTTCTGCAAAATCAAGCATCGCCTTTTGGTATTCCTCAAGGGAGTAAGCCAGATGCCCGCATACAGCGGTATAGCGCTGGAGCATCACCGCATCAGCATATTTCGGAACTTCTTCGAACGGTAAAGAATTGGTTACGGCTTTTATGGCGAACTCCACATATTTCAGAGCATTGTCCGCAGTAAAGACCCTTTCTATTCGTTCCCGGTGCTTTGGTATATCCATATAGGAGAACGGCGGCGTTTTGCTGAGAATCTCTAACATTGTCAATGCAGCTTCCTTTGCCATAGGAAAGAGTGCAGAAGTATCCTGTCCGGCATTCAGCATCCCGAGCAGCAGATTGATTTTCTCGCATTGCTCGTTCATTTTTGTAATAGTATCCGCAGGAACATTCAGTGCATCACAGGCAAGCGTGCCGACAGGGAATGTTTTGCCCTCATATATGACCGTATCCTGCCAGAAATCCAATGTCATCAATTCTTGATTCATGCTTGCCCTCCTGTCCTGTTTTTTCATTTTTCTAATTATATCATGTAAATGTGAAGAAATCTACGTCCTCAGATAAGTTGTCCTGTTTTTTGAAACAGGATTGTCCTGTCATTAGCCTGTTTTTTGAAAAATCCGTCATAACCATAATAGAAGGAGCGAAGCACCTGCCAATCACTGCGGGTGCTTCGTGCTTTCCAGAATATTATGAACGGAGGGTTTTTTATGACAATCTATGGAACCATCAAAGCGGCAATCAGTGTCAAGCAAGCCGCCGAACACTACGGGCTGAAAGTGAGCCACAACGGCATGGCTTGCTGCCCGTTCCACAACGACAGGCATCCGAGCTTGAAGCTGAATGAGGACTATTTTTTCTGCTTCGGCTGCGGAGCCAAAGGGGATGTGATCGACCTTGTGGCAAGGCTGTTCAATCTGAGCAGCTATGAAGCAGCGCAAAAGCTGGCTTCGGACTTCGGACTTGACCCGAAACCGCCCACTGCCGCAGCTATGGTCAAGCCGAAGCGTCCCTATATCCGTCAGTTCCGGGAGGATGAAATGCTGTGTTTCCGGGTGCTGACGGATTATCTGCATCTGCTGGAAGATTGGAAAGTACGATACGCACCCAAGACACCGGAAGATGCTCTGGATGACCGTTTTGTGGAAGCCTGCCAGATGCACTGCTATATCGAATATATGGCAGATGTGCTGACGGTGGGTGATCTGGAAGAACGGGTGGCATTGGTGGACAAGCTGATGCAGGACGGCAAAATTGCTTTTCTGCAAGAGTACATCACACGAAAGAAAAAGGAGGTGGCGCACCATGGCGAAGAACCGGAAAACGCCTGATATGAATTTGCCTGTCTGGTTTGATGGGCAGAACATCAACGAAGCTCTGTTTTGTGAAGAATTTCTGCATGAGCGCAGAATCATCTTCGCAAACGGAGCTTTTTTCACGCCCGATGGTCGAGTGACGGACGATCTTCCTCTGCGTGGGGAGATTTACGACAAGCTGAAATTCTGTGCCGTAAACAATATCCCCCGGAAGATCACCAACATTCTGGAAGTGCTGAAACTGGAAGCGCAAGTGCCTGACTTCCCACCGGAGCAGGATCGCATCCATGTGTTCAACGGTACGCTGCTATTGAACGGCACATTTACCGAGGGCAGACCGGCTATCGTGCGGAGCCGTTTGCCGGTTGCTTACAATCCCGATGCTACTGCGCCGGTGATCTGGCTGAACTTTCTGGATGGGTTGCTTTACGCCGAGGACATTCCAACTTTGCAGGAGTTTATCGGCTATTGCCTGATTCCCTCCAACAAGGGGCAGCGCATGATGGTGATTAAAGGCAACGGCGGC
>ERZ779932.1500-NODE-1500-length-9865-cov-2.121814_pt1 | contig 9865 bp, 7 predicted proteins | sample MGYA00511064_ERZ779932 | MGnify/ENA primary metagenome ERZ779932 (study PRJEB29588, sample SAMEA1966821) | human gut metagenome | biome: human gut; feature: human-associated habitat; material: faeces | place: Denmark | collected 2008/2010 ...
CCGAGCCACATCGGCGGTAAACGCGAACTTGTAGCTCCATTGAGCCAACAAGCGATGGATCTGGGATTCGACGGACTAATCGTTGAATCCCATTGCGACCCCGATTGTGCATGGAGCGATAAAAATCAGCAAGTGACCCCCGACGCTCTGGACTATATACTCAACATGTTGGTAATACGAGAGACCACACAGACGACAGAAAACCTATCGGAACTACGTCACCAAATAGACAACCTCGACAATCAACTGCTCGAACTGTTAGCCAAACGCATGCGCATATCCAGAGAAATCGGGCAATATAAAAAAGAGCACAGTATGCCCGTGCTGCAAACTAACCGCTATGACGAAATCCTACAAAAACGCATGGCACAAGCCGTTGAGTTGGGAATGAGCGGAGAATTCATGAAAGAAGTGATGCAAGCCATTCACGAAGAATCGGTACATCAACAAATGGATATTATTAATAAATAAAAACAATGAAAATAGTAATTCTCGGAGCCGGAAAAATGGGCTCTTTCTTTGCCGATGTACTCAGTTTCGACCATGAAATCGCCCTATACGACATAGACCCTCATCGACTGAGATTCGCATTCAACACTTTGCGAATGACCCGGCCAGAAGAAATACAAGATTTTACGCCCGACTTAGTCATCAATGCGGCAACCGTAAAATATACGATAGAAGCGTTTCAAACCGTTCTCCCCTATTTACCGGCTCACACAATCCTATCGGATATTGCTTCGGTCAAGACCGGATTACCCGAATTTTACGCCCAAGCCCGACACCCATTCGTATCGACACACCCTATGTTCGGACCGACATTCGCTAATTTGAGCGACCTAAGTACGCAAAATACAATTATCATTACCGAAGGCGACCACATGGGCAAAATCTTTTTCAAGGATATTTACCAGCGACTGAGATTGAATATATTCGAATACAGTTTTAAAGAGCATGACGAAACCATAGCTTATTCGCTCTCGGTTCCATTCACTTCGACGTTGGTGTTCGCCTCGATTATGAAACATCAAGAGGCTCCCGGCACGACATTCAAAAAACATATGGACATAGCAAGGGGGCTACTTTCGGAAGACGACTACCTGCTAACCGAAATTCTTTTCAATCCCAATACTCCCGACCAAGTGCGGGGAATACAGAAACAGTTATCGTCTCTCCTCGATATTATCGAGCGTAAAGATTCCATAAAAATGAAAGAATACCTCACCCAAGTGAGAAAAAACATAGAATAGCTCAAAATCATGAAAAAGGCTTGCTTAACGCAAGCCTTTTTCATTTCACGCACGCCCTGCCTCACCAACTTTATAAAATGAAATTGATACAATATTTTCATGGATTGCAAAAGAATATTTATATTTGTAGGTTAACTTAGGCGTATATATAAGCGCACTAACAAACCTATGGATTAACATGAGAAAATATAATACGTTCCGTATTTCATGCATAGCCTTATTATGGGTATTCTTATGCGTTCTTCTAATTAGGGGAAGAGGCATCGACGGGCAAGCTCTGTTCGCTATCATTGCTTCGGGAATCATTGTATTCGTTCCACTCTACAAACGATGGAAGCAAGAGAGTAAAGGTAAATAGTACCATTGTATTTACGTAAAAGAGACTAAAAATGAACCCCGACAATACAGAACTACTGAAACAAATAAACACACCCGCCGATTTACGAAAATTACAGGTTAGCGAGCTACCCCAAGTGTGTGATGAAATCAGGCATTTCATTATCAATACTCTCGCCCATAATCCGGGACATTTTGGGTCTAGCATGGGGGCCGTGGAATTGACCGTGGCCTTACACTATGTATTCGACACTCCATACGACCGCATAGTTTGGGACGTGGGACATCAAGCCTACGGGCATAAGATTTTAACTGAAAGACGAGACAGATTTTATACTTGTCGTAAACTCAACGGATTGAGTGGATTTCCAAACCCGGCCGAAAGCGAATACGACGCTTTCATCGCCGGGCATGCATCTAATTCCATATCAGCAGCATTAGGCATGGCCATTGCTACACAACTGAAACACGAACAAAAAGAAAGAAAAGTCATTGCTGTCATCGGAGATGCATCCATTGCCGGAGGATTAGCCTTTGAAGGATTGAATAACGCCTCCATCAGTCCTAATAACTTGCTCATCATACTGAACGACAACGATATGGCAATCGACCATAATGTCGGAGGGCTAAACGAATATCTAGTAAACATCACTACATCGAAAAGCTATAATAAACTCAGATACGATGCTTATCGTACCCTACGTAAGCTAAATCTGATAGACGATGAACACAGGGGGGCCATTTTACGTTTCAACAATAGCCTAAAAGCATTGCTAACCAAGCAGCAAAACATTTTCGAAGGTTTAAATATACGATATTTCGGTCCCATAGACGGGCACAATGTGGTTAATATCGTCAATAAACTCAACGATATAAAAGATATGACCGGTCCGAAAATACTTCACCTACGTACGATCAAAGGGAAAGGATATGCTCCGGCCGAAAAAGAACCGACTATTTGGCACGCTCCGGGCTGTTTTAATCCAGAAACGGGCGATAGAATTACCGTAACAGAAGAGCAAAAACCTCCCAAATTTCAAGATGTATTCGGACTCACGCTTGTCGAATTGGCTAAAAAAAACGATAAAATAACAGTTATCACACCTGCAATGCCAACGGGAAGTTCCACCTGTTTTATGATGGAGAAATTTCCCGAAAGGTCTTTTGATGTCGGTATCTCCGAAGAACATGCCGTCACCTTTGCCGCTGGTTTGGCCAAAGAAGGATTACAACCATTTTGCAGCATCTATTCGACTTTTCTCCAAAGAGGATTCGACGAAGTCATTCACGATGTCGCCATACAAAACTTACCGGTAACATTTTGTATCGACCGCGCTGGACTCGTGGGAGAAGACGGGGTTACCCATCACGGTGCATTCGATATGTGCTATTTGCGTTGCATACCCAATATGACTATTGCTGCACCTATGGACGAACATTATCTGCGACATCTCATGTACACAGCACAACTATCCGACCGCGGGCCGTTTGCCATTCGCTATCCTCGCGGTTGCGGAAGTCATGTCGATTGGGAATGCCCTATGCACGAAATTCCTATCGGGAAAGGTCGCAAGCTCTACGACGGAAATGAGATAGCCGTACTGAGTATCGGGACTGCGGGTGTCGCGGCACGACAAGCCGTAGAGCGGGCCCGAAAGACAGGTGTAAAAGCAGCTCTCTACGATATGATTTTTGTCAAACCCATTGACGAAGAAATTCTTCACGAAGTAGCCCAAAAATACAAACGAATCATAACCGTAGAAGATGGATGCATAACAGGAGGCTTCGGAAGTGCTGTATTAGAATTCATGTCCGACAATGGATATACACCCCATATAAAACGAATAGGAATCCCCGATAAATTCATAGCACAGGGGACAGTTAAAGAACTACACCAACTATGTGGTATAGATGAAGAAAATATTTACTCGGTAATTATTGGTAATTGGTAAATCATAGAAATAAAAGAGAACTAATAATTATGAAAATAATCATTGCTGGAGCCGGAGAGGTTGGAACACATTTAGCAAAACTGTTATCCCGAGAAGAACAGGATATTATTCTAATCGACAATGATGAAGAAAAACTACGAGAACTCGATGCCAATTATAATTTAATGACTGTCATCGGAAACCCTACTGCATTCCAAACATTAAAACAAGCCCAAGTATATAAAGCCGATTTATTTATTGCTGTCATGCCCTTCGAGTCTCGTAATATCATGGCATGTACAATGGCATCGAAACTAGGCGCAAAAAAAACTCTGGCAAGAGTGGACAACTACGAATACCTTTTGCCTGAAAATAAAGCCTTCTTTGAAAATCTGGGAGTAAATGAACTGATATATCCCGAAAAACTGGCCGCAGAAGAAGTAATAACCGCATTAAAACACACCTGGACACGCAACTGGTTTGAACTTTGTAATGGAGAATTAATCGTACTAAGTGTAAAATTACACGACAACGCTAAAATTCTGAATAAAAAACTCTATGAACTTACAACAGCCGAAAGCCAATTTCACATCGCGGCCATCAAACGTATACATGAAACTATTATTCCAAGAGGAAACGACGAAATAAAAATAGGAGACATCGCATACTTTACCACGACTCCTAATCATATACAAGAAATTCAAAAACTCTCAGGTGAAACAGAAGCAGAAATTCACAAAATAATGATCATGGGAGGCAGCCGTATCGCTATACGCATATCGAGTTACGCGCCTGATAATATGGCAATAAAACTCATCGAATGCGACAAGCAAAAGAGTTATAAATTAGCCGAATACATGAACGATATAATCATTATTCAAGGAGACGGACGCAATGTGGATCTTTTGAAAGAAGAAGGAATCCGTGACATGGATGCATTCATAGCATTAACCGATAGTTCCGAGACAAATATATTAGCCTGTTTAACCGCCAAAGAATTAGGGGTAAAAAAGACTATTGCAGAAGTCGAAAATATCCAGTTCATCTCTACTGCCGAACGGCTAAATATAGGAAATATCATCAATAAAAAATTACTAGCGGCCAGCCGTATCTTCCAATTGTTGCTCGACGAAGACTCCTCAAATGCTAAATGTCTCGCATTATCCGACGCCGAAGTCGTAGAATTGGTTGCAAAAGAAAATTCTAAAATTACCAAAGCCGCAGTAAAAGACCTAAAACTCCCGTCCGATTTAACAATCGGTGGATTGGTTCGTAATGGACACGGCATGGTCGTAACCGGAAACACATGGATACAACCGAATGATCACGTCGTTATTTTCTGTCTCGACACAGCATTACATAAAATAGAGAAGCTTTTCAATTAGGAATATCATGCCCAAAATTAACTTTCATGTCATACTGAAATTCATCGGAATATTACTATGCATGGAATCTATATTCATGCTCGTTCCGTTTGTCGTAGCTCTTATTTATGGAGAAGGAGATGCGCCGGCCTTTATTAAATCGGCATCAATAACTGCAATCGTTGGTGGTATTTTATTCTACATTTTTAGAAATTCCCGTAACGATGTAGGAAAGCGTGAAAGTTATTTACTGGTAACTTCTATATGGCTTTTCTTCTCGGCTTTCGGGATGCTCCCATTTTGCTTAATGCCCAATCATTTGAGTATTACAGATGCTATTTTCGAAACGGTATCCGGCCTAACAACGACAGGAGCTTCCATTATAGAAAACGTAGACGTTCTTCCACATGGTATTCTCTTTTGGCGCAGTTTCATGCATTTTATCGGAGAAATGGGTATCATCTTTTTAACAATCGCCATACTGCCCATGCTCAACCATCAGGGTGGATTACTTTTATTTAATTCCGAAGTAACCGGCATAACAACCGAAAAATTGAAACCTAAAATCGGAGAAACAGCAAAAAAATTATGGAGTGTATATATCATACTCACCATTATCCTCTGTCTCCTATTGTGGTTGGGTCCCATGAATCTTTTCGATGCTATCTGTCAAGCATTTTGCGTCATGGCAACAGGTGGATTTTCGACCAAACAAGCCGGTATAAATTTTTGGAACTCCTCTTACACAGAATATGTCATGACTATATTCACATTTATTGCAGGTATAAATTTTGCTTTGGTGTATAGAGCCGTAACCGGAGATTTCAAAAAACTATTACACAATGAAGAAACCAAATGGTACACGGCAATTGTATTAGGCGCCACTTTATTAGTCATTACAGGACTATACATAACCGACCAAAACGGAGCCTTTGAAGATACTTTTCGAAGATCGCTATTCTTGGTTGTAACAATTGTTACGTCAACCGGATACACCGGAGATGACTATGTCGCTTGGGGTCCATTTTTTACAACTATATTTTTACTACTCATGTTCTTCGGAGCTTGTGCCGGCTCCACTTGTGGAGGAGCAAAAATAGACAGGCTGGTGGTCCTCGCCAAAAATACAAAAAATGAACTTTACAGAGTCATACACCCCAATGCTATATTACCTGTACGCGTAAATGGGAAAGCCATATCTCACGAAATAGTATCCAAAATATTAGCATTTATCTTAGTATATGTCATGGTACTTATAGCAGGGTCTATTATCCTATCGGCATTGGGGTTGTCTATGGAAGAAGCATTCGGTTCGACACTTTCCTGCCTCAGCAATATCGGTCCCGGGGCCGGTTCAACCGGTCCGGCAGGTAACTATGCTTTTATCCCCGATTTAGGAAAATGGACTTTGTCAATCATCATGCTCATCGGCCGGCTTGAACTGTTTACAGTCCTCATTTTATTCACATCTTACTTTTGGAAAAACTCATAATATTGTTGAGAATAAGTATTTTTTGTACATTTGTATCTAATCTAAAATCCAAAGCGAAGTATTCTCATAATATGCCTACAACAGACTTAGAAGAAAATAAAATAAAACAAGCCCAACCCGAAGAGGGAAACAATACATCTCAGAATGAAAGAAAAATACGTAAAAACATATTTAAAAATGAACGTGTAAATTTCATTTTAGGTGTCATTTTAGTCATATTCTCCCTCTATTTGACTATCTCTTTCATCTCATTCTTTTTTACAGGAAGCATCGACCAAAGTAAAGTTGAGAATCTATCGGTAGGAGAACTTTCTTCCATTGGAAACGAGATTCAAAATTGGACGGGTGCATTCGGGGCATACTTATCCAACCTCATGATAAATCGTTGGATGGGTATATCTGCTTTCATCGTTTCTCTATGGTTATATGTCGTAGGCCGTCGATTCATGAAAGTCGCCCATACTCGAATGATACGATTTACGATTAGCTGTGCCTTGTCGATAATAGTTTTGTCTCTCTTTTTCGGATTCATTTTCATGCACAGTTATAACAACACCTTCCTATATTTAGGGGGATATCACGGGTATTATGCGACTTTATGGCTCAATGCATGGATAGGACCATGGGGAACGGCTCTGTTCATTATAGCTCTCGTTATCATATTGCTCGTCCATCTAAGTTATAAAACCATTGAATATATTCGACGAGTATCGTCCGTCGACCTCACAGGGAAGGCGATCCAAGCAATAAAAAACAGGACGGATAACCCAGAAACAGATAACGAAAATGACAATAAGGAAACGGAATCTAACGAAACCCAAAATACTGAAAACATACCCTCATCGGAAAACGATATTGTAAATACATTGCCCGAATATCCAGATGACCCTACCGAAGAAATCCCTACACTCGAAGATATACAAGAAAATATTCTTCCTATCGAAGAGGAGACTAAACGAGTTACCATCGAGACCGGTGACCCCGACTTTGTCATCGAGACGGCTGAGACCGAAGTATTAGCCACACAAGCTCCTATGGAAGATTATGATCCTACGAAAGACCTCTCGCATTATAAAAGACCGACATTCGATTTACTGGACAAACGGGAAAACAGCGAGGTGGAGATCAACATGGAAGAACAGTCCGCCAACAAAAAACTGATCACCGAAACCCTCAAAAATTACAATATAGAAATCAGTTCCATTACGGCGACTGTGGGTCCTACCGTTACTCTTTATGAAATAAAACCAGCACCCGGAGTAAGAATAGCCCGGATAAAAAGTTTGGAAAACGATATTGCCCTCAGCCTATCGGCGTTAGGGATTCGCATTATAGCCCCTATTCCCGGCAAAGGAACCGTTGGTATCGAAGTACCAAACAAAGACCCTAAAATGGTCTCCATGTATTCTGTTTTAGCTTCCAAAAAATTTCAAGAATGTAAATATGAACTTCCCCTTGCATTAGGAAAAAGTATTACAAACGAAGTCTGCATAGCAGATCTTTGTAAAATGCCTCACATATTGGTGGCTGGTGCTACCGGACAAGGAAAATCCGTCGGGCTGAATGCCATTATCACATCTTTACTTTATAAAAAACACCCGGCTCAATTAAAATTCGTATTAGTCGATCCCAAAATGGTCGAATTCAGTATCTATTCGGTTATAGAAAGACATTTTATGGCTAAATTACCCGACGCAGAAAAGTCCGTAATTACCGACAGCGACAAGGTTATCGCCACTTTAAATTCTCTCTGTATCGAAATGGATAATCGATATGCCCTACTCGCCAAAGCAAATGTGAGAACAATCAAAGAGTATAACGAAGAGTTTATCCATAGAAAACTGAATCCGAATAACGGACACAAATTCATGCCCTATATCGTGGTGATTATCGATGAGTTCGCTGATTTAATTATGATGGCAGGCAGAGACGTCGAAATGCCCATCGCTCGAATAGCACAAAAAGCGAGAGCTGTCGGTATTCACATGATCATAGCTACACAACGTCCTTCAACGACCGTTATCACCGGTAACATTAAGGCAAATTTCCCGGCACGTATAGCTTTCAGAGTCATGCAAATGGTCGATTCACGGACTATACTCGATGCTCCCGGAGCAAACCAGCTCATCGGACGAGGTGATATGTTATTTACCGAAGGAGGTGATTTGAAACGTATTCAATGTGCGTTTATCGATACTCCCGAAGTAAAACGAATTTGTGAGTATATCAGCAAACAACAAGGATACCCCGAACCATATGAACTTCCAGAATATAAAAATCCCGACAGTGACGCAGGGAGCAATGGAAACGATGTAATCAACCGAGACCCCCTATTCGAGGAAGCCGCTAAAATGATCGTCGTTTCAGGGCAGGCCTCCACATCGTCTTTACAAAGACGCTACTCCATCGGATACAATAGAGCGGGACGACTGATGGATCAACTGGAAGCTGCCGGTATCGTAGGCCCAAGCGAAGGGGGTAAACCTCGACAAGTACTGATTGTGGATATTATGGCTCTCGAAAACAAATTAGAATTAATGAAATGAAAACAAATCGCATTCTACTATGCTGCTCTGTACTTTTTCTACTATTGAGCATGGAACCTCTACATGCACAAAACGGTACACAGGCATTAGATAAAGTCGTTGGTAAATTCCAACAATCGAACGGTATATCGGCTACTTTTACACTGACCGTTTTTAATACACTGAACGAACCCGTAGAAAAACAAAACGGAACTATAAAACTATCTGGGAACAAATTTTACTGGAATACAACATCTATGACTGTATGGTACGATGGTTTGCAACAATGGGCATACGTAAAGGCAACAGAGGAAGTAAACCTAACCGAACCAACGACCGAAGAAATCGCAACAGTCAATCCCTACATACTCATCAATAACTACAAAAAAGACTTCTACATCAAAACATTAAAGTCAAAAAGTTCCAAAGAAAGTATAGCAGAACTTACACCAAAGAAGAAAGGAACAAATATAGACCACATTATAATTATTATCAACACAACTACATGGAATCCAAGCTCTTTTAAGCTCTATTATAGCGATCGGACATATAGCATAATCAACCTATCAAAATATGCTACCGACCAAAACTTTCCAGACTCGACATTTGTTTTTAACAAAAAGCAATATCCAAAAGCAGAACTTATCGATTTACGCTAATAACACAAATAAATAGAAATTATGGAACAAAACGAACGCATACGTTGTCTAATTATAGGCTCAGGACCGGCCGGTTATACGGCAGCTATTTATGCTTCACGAGCAAACCTATCACCGGTTCTATATGAAGGCATGCAACCAGGCGGACAACTAACAACGACCAGCGATGTAGAAAATTTCCCGGGATACCCCGAAGGTATATCAGGATTCGATATGATGGAAGATTTGAAAAAACAAGCCGAACGATTCGGGGCAAACATTCGCCGAGGGATTGCCACAGCTGTCGATTTTTCTCAAAAGCCATATCG
>ERZ779932.1505-NODE-1505-length-9854-cov-1.663129_pt1 | contig 9854 bp, 9 predicted proteins | sample MGYA00511064_ERZ779932 | MGnify/ENA primary metagenome ERZ779932 (study PRJEB29588, sample SAMEA1966821) | human gut metagenome | biome: human gut; feature: human-associated habitat; material: faeces | place: Denmark | collected 2008/2010 ...
TTATCTATTATTGAGAGATCCTCTAGTAATTCTTTATTTTTTTCAGTTATATTTAATATATATGTAAAGCCTTTACCTAGTTTTTTATTTCTTATGGTTATTTTTGGTGTTATACCGTATATATTTTTTATTAATTTAAATGTTCTTCTGGCAACTGCATTGCTTTCTATTGTTATACTTATATTTGGCGTTATGGTAGCAGCTATACGCATGATAGCTGATAGTTCTGATATATCTTCTAATCTTGTTGTTTCTAGTCTTGATACTTCTTCTTTTACTGTACTTGTAAAGCTCATATTATTCTAACTCCTTTACAATATAATTAAATATAGCTAAAGCAGTACGATATGGATTATGTCTTACTTTATCTTCTTCTATTTCTAATAGTTTATCTTCTAGAATTTCAACATTTAAGTCTTTTAATTTTGCATAATCTGTTTCAATAGGACTTGCTTGTTCCTTTACGTATCTTTCTTTTATATTATCTGGTACTACTTCATTATTTACTAATACAGTATCGATAAAATTATCTTCAACATAGGAATTTATTTTGTTTATGCAATCTGATACTTTATAATTATCTGTTTCTCCGTGTTCGCTCATTATATTGCATACATACATTTTTTTAGCTTTAGAGGTTTTTAATGCTTCTTTTACTTCTTCAGATAACAAGTTTGGTATTATACTTGTATATAAACTACCTATACCTAATATTATTAAATCTGCTTCTTTTAGAGCATTTAATACTTCTTTGGTTGGAGATACTTTGTTTTTATATTCTATATAATCTATTTCTTGTCCTGCTTTGGTTATTTTGCTTTCTCCTTCTATTATATGACCTTCTTTAGTATGAGCTATTAATATTGGATTATCTTCAGTAAATGGTAATATTCTGCCTTTTATATTGAATATTTTTGATAATGATGTTAATGATTCTGTTAAATTACCTGTTATATTATATAGAGCCGCTAATAAGAGATTGCCTACTGGATGGTTATTTAAATTACTATCAGTAGTGAATCTATATTGTAATAGTTCTTCTATTAATGGTTCTACTTCTGATAATGAAACTAATACATTTCTTATATCTCCTACGGCAAATATATCAAATTCTTCACGTAATTTACCACTTGATGATCCGTCATCTGCTACAGATACGATAGCAGTTATATCTAAAGGAAATTGTTTTAAGCCTCTTAATAGTACTGATAGACCTGTTCCTCCTCCTAAAACAACTATTTTTTTCATATTCCACCTCTTAACCATTATACTATAAATTATTTTAAAAATAAAGTATTGTTACTTATATGAAAGAAAAAGAAGATAATTTTGTTAATTTTCTTCTTTTGATTTTCTTTTTTCTTGTATTTGGGAATTTATATCTAATATTATTTTAGATGGTACTATTTTGATTAAGAAGCGATTTAGTTTCATGTTTGGTGGAACTATTATTAGTTTATTTTTGAACATACCATCTATAGCTATTTTACTTGCATAATCACTTGTTAATGATGAGATGTTAAACTTTACATCAGCTACATTATTGAAATTGGTATCTACTGGTCCTGGGCAGAATATGGATATTTTGACATTTGAATTATCTTTTCTTAATTCTTCATATATTGCTAATGATAAGCTTACTATATAGTTTTTAGTAGCGTAATATGTTGCCATATATGGTCCTGGCATTAATCCTGCCATTGAAGCTACATTTAGGATTCTTCCATAATTTCTTTTGGTAAAATCTTTTAAGAATAGTTTTGTTAGTATATGATATGCTTTTATATTTAAATCTATCATATCCATTTCTTTATCTAAATTTGTTTCGGTAAATTTACCTGCATCACCAAAGCCAGCATTATTTATTAATATATCAATATTTTCGTCTTTTACTTTATTATATAATTCTATACAATCTTCTTCTTTAATTAGATTATAGCCATAGGTAGCAATGACATTTTTATCATCTTTAAATATTTTATCTAAATTTTTTTTGTCTTTGGATACTAATATTAGTTTGTAATCAAAACTAGATAAATACTTAGCCATATCTCTTCCCATTCCAGAAGAAGCCCCTGTTATTAATACTTTCATTGTTAATCCTTTCTATTAAAAGAAATAATCACTAGTGATTATTTTTCTTCTAATTTATCTATTACTTCTTGTGCTGCTGAAATTACTTTTTCTCTTAAATCGTTAGCCATTCCCTCAAGCACTGGAGTACCTTTTTCTTTAGCTAGTTTTACTAAATCTTCTGCTTTATCTTGTAATTCTTTTCCTTTTTTCTTAGCAGCTTTTAGTACTTTTTCTTTATTCAAATCTTCGATACCATTTGTTACTTCTTCTACTTTATCTTTGAATTCTTTCTTGATATCTTCTACTTTCATTTGATCAACATCTTTGATGATATCGTCAATTTTTTTCTTGATATCCCTTCTTAAATCTGATCCTTTTTTAGGGGCAAATAATAGTGCTAATCCTGCTCCTACTGTTGCTCCTAATGCTATTTTTCCTAATCCTTTTTTACTCATTTTTATCTTCCTTTCCTTTAAATAGTTTTTCTATTAATAAAGCTACACCATCTACTATTCTATCTGTTATTGCTGTAAACTTTCCTGTTACTAGGCCAACCATTTCAAATAGGCCATCTAGTGTTTTTACTTTTCCACTAATATTATCAACAACTTTCTCTATTTTATTCATTGTAATGATAAGCTTTATAGTTAATATTATTAATGTTACTAATAATATAGCTCCTAAAATATATAATATTGTTGGTAAAACCATTTCCACTGTCATTATTTCTTATCCTCCTCTTCGTCATACATTGAATCTATTAGATTAAATATATCATTTGAATCATCGGTTTGTGTAATGTCTTCAGTGCCTTTTAATATTTCGTTTATATCTTCTTCATCGTGAGTTAAACTTTCGAATTCTTTAGTATCTTCAAGAAAATCTTTATCTTCTAACTTTTGTTTATTTTCTTTAGCTTTTATTGTTTGTCTTGTTTCTGGTTTTTCTTTTACTTCTATTTTTTCAGCTTTAGATTCTTCTTCATTGTGATCTACTATTTTTACTTCATCTGTTATATCTACTGTTTTTGGTTCTTCTTTTTTTGGTGGTTCATAACTTACGCCAAAGTCAAAATAGTTATCTTCAGCATCTCCTAATGATATGTCCTCTGCTGGGCCTTCTTCAGTCATACTTGCTAAAAGATTACTATTATCTATTTGTGGTTTTCTATCAGCATTTTTTGTTATTTTTACCTCTTGATATAGCTCACAATTTTCACACATAACATTTTTTAAATCATCAGTTAATGTACCAAAGGCTTTATTTCTTACTGTTTCGAAGTCAACCTTTCTAGATGGTCTTTGTATTTCATAAGAATTTTCATCTTGAACCTTTACTTCATCTTTAGTATAATTTTTATCTAATACTCCATATACAGGAGATATGACTGGAGTTGGTCTAAATTTTTTTGGCTTTGGTTCTTCTTTTTTAGCATATAACTCCGCTATTGGCTTTTCTCTTTCTCTTTCTTTTTGTAGAACATTTTGTTTACTATATCTTAAATCTGGAACTAAATCAGAATCATCCATATCAATTGGAAAAGCAAAGTTATTAGAAGTTCTTGTTTTTACAATTTCTCTATCACTTATAACATTTGTTTTAGGAACTGGTTCTTCTCTTTCTTCTCTTACTTTTCTTGCTTCTTCTCTTTTTTGTTCTTCTTCTATTTTATTACGCATAAAACTAGGAAGTTTATGTTCTTCTTCTTTTTCTTCTTTCTCTAGTTCTATTTCTTTTGTCTCCACTACTTCTTCTTCATCAGTGAATAAATCTTTTAGTTTATCAATAAATTTCATAGTCATATCTCCCTTTTGTTAATATTCTGGTAAATCAGGAATTACTGTTTCCTCATCTACTACATATTCACTTAAATACTCTGAGAATTTACTCGTTGTATTTTCTGGCTTTCTTATTTTATATTCTTCAGCAGTACTTGAATAGTATTCATCTTCAAGAATTTTCTTTATTAAATTATCATTATAATCAATGCTATTTAGTATAATCATACTATTTGCTATTACTTCGTTTAATTTTTCTTTTGGAACATTGGCTTCTATTTTTGCATAATTATATATTATTTTAAGAAAATAATCGTTTTCGTTTTTTTCTATAGATATATAGCCCATTTTTTCACCATTACTTATTTTATAGTAAAACTCTTTCCCAGTCTCATCTTTAAAATTTAATGGATTATGATAATAATAACTTACAGCATCTACATATAAATAAATATTTACATCTTCATATTTGAATTTTTGATTATAATCTTTATCATATACTTTTTTTACTCCAATGGGTAAATAATATTTATATCCCATTGAGGCTGTATTTGTACTTATATTGTTTTCCTCTATTATATCGTCTATTATTACCTTATAATCATCAGTGTTATCTATTCTAGTACAACCTATGCATAATATTAACAATGCACTTAGTATTAATACTTTTTTCATATCATACCTCTTCTACATTATAACAAAAAATAAAATAAAAAGGAATACTTTTTTATTATTTTAAAGAAAAAATATAGCTTTTGGCTATATTTCTTGCATTACTGTAATAATCATAGGTTTATTACCAGTCTCTTTAATTAAATATTTTGATAGTTCATCTCTAATAGAATTTTTTACTTTGTTGTACTCTATGTATCTTGAACTACTTGTATTTAATAGTATTATTTCAGTAGATATTCTTTTTATTTCTTTTATTAATTCATAGGAATCTCTTACATAGACAAAACCTCTGGTAAGCACTTCTGGTCCGGATATTATTTCTTTTGTTTGCTTGTTTAAAGTAACTGATATTATCATAATACCATTATCTGATAGTATCTCACGGTCTTTTAGAACCATTTCACCAATATCATCTGATGAATTACCATCTATTAGGATAGAACCTGATGGTACTTTTTCAAAATCTTCTTTTAGAATACCATTTTCTATTAGGACAACATCACCATTTTCTTTTAATAGAATATTTTCTTTTGGTATTCCTGATAGTTCTCCTATTTCAGCATTTAATACTTGATCCTTATATTCTCCTCTTATTGGAAAATAGTATTTTGGATTCATTAGATTTATCATTATCATTAAATCTTCTTTAGCTGCATGATGTGATAAGTATTTATGTGAAGATAATGTTACTACCTTAGCACCTATCTTTGATATTTCATCTAGCAAATGATAGAATGTTTTTTCTCTATTCTCAAATATTGGTGTTGCTAAGAAAATTGTGTCCTCTTCGTTTAATTTAATAAATTTATCATAACCATTTACTATTTTCATTATATTGTAATATGGTTTTTCTTTTTCATTAGCATTTAATATTACTACATTTTTATCATTTATATTTGATAAATCTCCAATTATCTTTTTATTAATGTTTAAATAATGATTTTCAATAGCGGAATCTATTATTGTTTTTAGTCTTTTACCCATTATTACTACTTTACGATCTGTTTTTTCTAATTCACTAAATAATTCTTGGATACGATATAAATGTGAATCTAAAACATTGAATATTATTCTTCCTTCTGTAGCATTTAATGTTTCTTTTATTAGGTCCGCTATTCTATGTCTTGGTGATGTGAATCCTTCAATGCCAGCATAATTTGATTCAGTAAGTAAACATAATACATTTTGTTTACCTATATATGCTAATTTGCCTATATCGGTTTTATATGCACCTTTCATTAATGGATCTACAACAAAGTCTGATGCATAAAATATTACTCCATCACTTGTATATATGGCATATCCAAAGTTATCTGGAGCAGAATGTGATAGATTTACAGGAAACACTTTGATTTTTCCTACTTCCAGTGGAATATTAGCCTTAATTTCTTTTAGGCTACTGGTATCTATCTTGTATGTTTCAAACTCTTTTTTTACGATATCTAAAGTATACTTTGAGGCAAATACTGGTACGCCTTCTAAATCTGGCATTAAATCGGGTAATGCACCAATATTTTCTTCGTGTCCATGTGTTAAAAATATTCCTTTTATTCTTTTTTTATTTTCTTTTAAATAACTTATATTTGGTATTATATAGTCTATTCCTAAAGTAAACTCATCGGCGTATTTAAGACCGGCTTCAAATACAAATATTTCTTTATCTACTTCAATAATAAACATATTTTTGCCATTTTCATCTAGTCCTCCTAGTGAAAATAATTTTATTTTACTCAAATTGATTTCTCCTTTCTTTTTTCTTAAGTAAAAGACTTAATAATTATAACAAAAAATAGACAAAAATGCAAATATTAATTATTTAATATATATGTTTTAACAGAGAAGACCTTAGGCTTCTCTGTTCCTCTTAAGACTACAGGCTTAAGAGGCAAAAAAAAGACTTCACTAATAATTTGAGTGAAATCTTTGTATTTTATAATTTTTTTATTTTTTCTTTAATGTTTATAAGTAATGCTGCTATGTTAGTTCCGTCTGTTCCACCACCTTGAGCGAATACTTTGGAACCACCACCGTTACCTTTGCATGATGTTGATAATTCTTTAATAATCATACCGCAGTCTACTCTGTTTGAGGTTGACTTGGCTATGAAGTTAACACTATCATCTTTATTCTGATTGGCAAGTAAGATAAAACTATTATCCAACTGATTACTCAAAGCGGATACTATTTGTTTTAATGTTGATATATCATAGTCATTGGTAATGCTTATTATTGTTGTAATTCCATTTATTTCTTCTTTAATACTTAAGAAACTTGTTAAATCACTTATGGACTTTTCGTTCTTTTTAATAATAAATTCTTTTTCTAACTCTTTTATACTATCTTTTAGACTTTCTAATTCGTTCTTATTTATTATGATATCCTTATAACTAGTAGGGGCATCGTTTGCTATTTTGAAGTTGAATTTTAGGTCTATATTTAATTCTTTAGCCGCTAATACGATTTTTTTGGCTTTATCTAATAGTTTTAACATCTGCTCGTTATATTTTGATACTTCTTCTCCTAATATTTCTTCGATGTTTGTATCAGTAGCAGCAATTACTCTGAATGTGTCTGAGCCTTTGTTTTCAACGCTTGCTATGGCAAATTTGTTTATATCTTTTGAATTGATTACATGGGTTCCGGCACAAAGTTCTACAGAATCGCCAATTGTTACTACTCTTACAACGCTTCCATACTTGTCACTGAATAAAGCCATAGCACCTTTTTTCTTAGCTTCATCTAAGCTCATATACTCTATCTTTGTTTCGTATGCTGCTTGTATTTTTTGATTTACTAAGTCTTCTACCTTTAATATTAGTTCATCTGATAGTCTACCATGATAGTTGAAGTCAAATCTTAACATTTTGTCATCTACTTTAGAGCCTGCCTGATGAACGGAGTCTCCTAGTAGTTCTTGTAGTGATTTTTGTAATAGATGAACTGAAGAGTGGTTCTTCATGGTATTTAGTCTTTTTTCTTTGGATACATGAGTTAAAATTTTATCTCCTTTGGTTACTGTTCCTTCAAGAACTTTTACATATACCATGTGCTGACCATTTGGTGCTTTGATAACATCTAATACTTCCAGTTTACACTTGTCGTTTTTTAGGTATCCTGAGTCCGCTACCTGGCCACCGCTTTCGGCAAAAAATGGATTTTCTTTTAGAAAGATGTAGCATTCATCACTGGAACTATCAACGAACTGATTATCTTTCATGATGGATGTTACTTCTGTTTCTAATCCTAATTTATCGTATCCTACGAACTTGCTTTCTTCTTTATAATTTATTAGAGCGTCATTTTGAATGTTCATGCTACTTTCTACTTTTCTGCTGTTTCTTGCTAGTGTTTTTTGGGCATTCATATAGGACTTGAAACTTTCTGTATCCACTGTGAAGCCTTTTTCTTCGGCGGCTTCTATGGTAAGTTCTATTGGGTAACCGTAGGTATCATATAATTTGAAAGCATCTTTACCGCTGATGACTTTGGTACTATTTTGGAATAATTCTTCTAAATGTTTTTCTCCTGATAGAAGTGTCTTTTGAAATAGTAACTCTTCTTTGGTAATTAGATCTTTTACTTTTGATGATTCTCCTACTAGATATGGATATATTTCTTTGTAATTTTCTACAACGATATCTATTAGGTCACTTAGGAACTCTCTATTTATATTTAGTTTTCTTCCCATACGCGAAGCTCTTCTTAATAATCTTCTTAGAACGTAGCCCCTTCCAACATTTTCAAATACTGCTCCATCTGCTAGAGCAAATGTTAGGGTTCTTATATGGTCGGCGATTACTTTGAATTCCATCTGGCCTGTATATGGTAAATGTGATATTTCTTCAATTCCTTTCATTATTGGAATAAATAAATCTGTTTCATAGTTTGTTTCGGTTTCTTGAAGAATGCATGCCATTCTTTCAACGCCCATACCTGTATCGATATTTTTACTAGGTAGTTCTGGATAGTCTTCTCTTTTTAATCCTTCAGTGGCATTGAACTGGCTTAAAACGTTATTCCATATTTCTATATAGCGATCGTTTTCTTCTTCATTTTGTAATAGACTGATACCTTTATGTTCTTTATCATATTTTTCTCCTCTGTCGTAGAAAATTTCGGTATCAGGGCCTGATGGTCCTGGACCTATTTCCCAGAAATTGCCATCTAGTCTTATTAGGTGATCTTTTTTTATGCCTAATTTTAACCATAAGTTGTAAGTGTCATCATCGTGAGTATACACTGTTACATATAATTTATCTTTATCTATATCAAAGTATTTAGGACTAGTAAGTAATTCATAAGCCCAAGTGATGGCTTCTTCCCTAAAATAGTCACCAATACTGAAGTTACCTAGCATTTGAAAAAAAGTATGATGTCTCGCAGTGTGTCCAACTGACTCAATGTCTCCTGTTCTAATACATTTTTGACAACTAGTTAATCTTTTGTTTTTTGGTACGATTGTTCCATCAAAATATTTTTTTAATGGTGTTACACCGGCATTTATCCAAAGTACTGTCGGATCATCTTTGGGAATAAGTGAGGCTGACTCTATTATTGTGTGCCCTCTTTCTCCAAAGAAATTTAAGTACATATTTATTATTTCATTACCTTTTAGCTTTTTCATTTGGTTTCCTCCTGGTATATCTTATATACATCTTCTTTTAGTTTTTCTAGTGTATCATTTGTTATCTCGTAGTCAAAATCTTCATAACTATCCATGGCAGTCTCTGTACTATGTTTTACCTGATAAATTGGTTTCAAAATTAATTCTTTCTACTTTGATAGTTACTACATTATCAAACTTTTCCTTGATACTATCTATTTCTCTTGGTAATCTGATGTCTGGAACAATGATAGCATCATAAAAATATGAGTATATTTCTATATCATCTATCTGCCTATCTATAAACATTTCTGCTTTGTTTAATTTATTTCTTATTACATCTGTGCCTAACTCCTGAAGCAACGTTCTTGGTTTGGTTTCTTCACTGCCATCCCAACCAGTCATCTCCATGGCATAGAACTTTATATATTTGCCCGCTCGTGAAAAGATAACCTTTTTGCCATCTTTTTCGTAGAATTCTTTTAGGTATCCAGCTATTGTATCTTTACCGTGTCTAGCTTTTCCACTTAATAAGTATATTTTTGGGTTTCTATAATTTACTTCCATGTCTATTACCTCCATATTTCTTTTTTATTATACCAAATAATGAATAATAAGTATAGATAATTTAAAATAAAAAACAAATATAATTGTTTACATCACTTCGCAGTGATGCGATTTCTGCTCCATAAACTCTGTAATTAGAGTCTTCCACAGACATA
>ERZ779932.1514-NODE-1514-length-9819-cov-1.556944_pt1 | contig 9819 bp, 10 predicted proteins | sample MGYA00511064_ERZ779932 | MGnify/ENA primary metagenome ERZ779932 (study PRJEB29588, sample SAMEA1966821) | human gut metagenome | biome: human gut; feature: human-associated habitat; material: faeces | place: Denmark | collected 2008/2010 ...
TGTCTGGTATATTTCGCTGCGACCGCTTTACGGAACGCGGGAAGGCCGGCCTCCGGCGCATAACGGGTCTGATTGGCTTCAATGGAGCGGATGGCAGCCTGTTTGATATTCTCGGGAGTATCAAAGTTGGGCTCTCCGTTACATAAATTAACGATGTCCTGTTTGCCGGCAGCGAGATCAAACATTCTGCGGATACCGGATACGGGATAATTTTCAGCGAGTTGCGAAATAAATTGAGACATGGGCACTTCATCCTTTCCGTAAAATATTTTCATAACTGCCCGGAAACTCAAAACGGACATTTGAAGTGGACTGCGGATTCCCGGCTCCAGACAGTTATATTTTATTTTTTTCTAATATACACACAGTACAATAAAAAAATCAAGAAAAAACTTGTAATACAACTTACAAATTTTCAAAAAACGACCAAATAGAAAATAATATGCAATATGACGGCTCGTTTTGTGCACTATTTCAGTCCGAGTTGGTCAAAATATACAATTTACAGCACATAACTTGTAATACAACTTACAAATTTACTAAAACCGATTGACAAATCCATAAAATGGTTTATTATAGAGTTACAAGCAAGCGAGAGAAAAACGTAAGCTTGAAAAAAGTAAAACGGGAATTGTCTATGGGATTAGATGGATTTGAGTATTTAAAAAAACAGGACATCAAAGAGCAGGTTTTCCAGCAGCTCCTGTCCAAGATCCAGAGCGGTGAATGGAAGCCGGGAGAGAAGCTCCCCTCCGAGAATGAACTAACAAAGGCAATGGGAGTCAGCCGGATCACCGTAAGAGAAGCTATCCAGAAGCTGGTGGCGATCAATCTGGTGGAAACACATCAGGGCAAGGGCTCTTTTGTAAAAAATGTCAACTCCAATAGCTATCTGAAGTCCATGACTCCGATGCTTATGATGGATAATGAGGATGTAAGATCCGTATTGGAATATCGTAAGATTATTGATGCAGTGATCGAGAGAGCCAGTGATTCTGATATCAAGGTTCTTGAGCGGCTGACAGGCAAGATGCATCAGCATTGTGATCATTGGAATATCAATAAATACAAACAGTATGATATCGAGTTTCATATGAAGATGTATGAGATTACGAGAAATCCATTTATTATCAAAATCAGTAATATTACCAAAGACATCCTGAACTCCGCACTTTCCTTTACCGTAACCCAAAAAGGAGCGGAAGAGGGAGTAGAATTCCATACCCAGATCATTGAATGCATCAAGGCAAGAGATGCAGAAAAACTTCGCAGGATTACCCGAGAGTCGCTGAAGGCGATCGAAGATGAAACGTTCGATGATAACTTCAAAGGAGAAGATACTGCGGGAAACTAAGTCAGAACTAAAATATCATGCAGGCGCCGCATGATATTTTAAATATTTACAACTTGTAATACAACTTATAAGTTGATAAAGATTTTAAAAAACGTGGAGGGTAAACGTATGGCAAATGCAAAGAAAAAGAAAATGACTTTTATGGAAAGCTTAAAAGCTCAGTTTTCCACCAAATCTCTGGTACTGATTCCGATCGCAGTAGGTATCAACCTGATCGGCGGTACCCTGTGTTCAACACTGAAGTTACCTTTATTCCTTGACATGATCGGTACCATCGTTATCGCGTGTCTGTCCGGTCCCTGGGTATCCGCACTGTGTGGTCTGCTGACCAACGTGTTCCTGGCTTTGGTAGCTAACCCTGTATACTTACCTTATTCCTTAGTAAGTATCTTCTGTGGTCTGGTAACCGGTTACATGGTTAAGGCTGGTCTCTTCAAGAAGATCTGGGGTGTGATCCTGACCTGGTTGGCCTGCTCCCTGACCAATACGATTTCCGCTTCCCTGATCACCATCTTCGTATATGGTGGCGCTACAGGTGTAACCGGTACTTCCGTAGTAACTGCAACTCTGATTGCAGCTACCAAGGATATTGTCGTTTCCGTATTCTCTTCTTCCATGCTTGAGAATCTGATCGACAAAGCTATCGCATTCGCAATCGCATACGTAATCGTTAAGAAGATCCCCAGGAGATTCTTAAGCCAGTATGCATCTGATGCAACAGATGACGACGATGAGGATTGATTCTGAATCCTTAAAATAATTATGATCTTAAAGCAGGGTATCCATAATAATTTCTTTCATAGTTGGCAACTGCCCGGGGAAGGTCACTGCAGATGTGCTGTGTCCTGAGACCGGAAGGTTATAAAATTCTGATAGATTATATGGGTACCCTCTTTGTCTAAACGGAGGTTTGTAAATGGCTAAAGTAACAAATAACTTTGTCCCGAAGAATACAGCCATCGAGGCATTGAACCCTATGACTAAGATCCTGGCTATATTCTCGCTGGGTCTGGGAAGTCTGATTTTCCCTAATTCATGGCTGGGTATTGTAATCATCATCGGCTTGTTTTTCGTGGCAGCAATGGCAAAAATGTTGGTTCCCTTTGCAAAAATGATTTTTGGGTTTGGAATTCCCATTACAGTGATGCTGATGTTCATTCAGGGCTGCTACAGTCCCAAAAATGAAACGGTAATCTTCGACCTCGGATTTGCAAAATTCTGTGAGGAGGGTGCACTGTACGCACTGAAGATCATCACCACCCTGTTAGTATTCCTCGGTACCTTCTATATTATGAACAAGACTACCTACACCGGTAAGCTGGTAGCAGCACTGACAGCATCCGGATTAAACCCCAAGGCGGGTTATCTCGTACTGGCAAGCTTAAACGTAGTTCCCCAGATGCAGAGACGTATGAGTGTCATCCAGGAGGCACAGAGCGCCAGAGGCGTTGAGACCGGCGGAAGCCTGTCCGGCAGAATCAAAGCATTCATCCCTCTGTTAGGACCGGTAGTTATGTCCTCCCTGACAGATGCACAGGAGAGAGGAATGACACTGGAGACCAGAGGATTCGGTATCAAGAATGTAAAGCAGACCACCTATGTGGAAGTGACCAAATCCCAGGCGGACAAGATCTTGAAGGTTCTGCTGATCACATTCTTCGTAGTAGTTCTGATCCTTACGATTCTGATGAAGCTTAATATTATTTAAAGGCGGTGACGTGATGGGTAGAGTAGTAGTAGATGTAAAAGATTTTAGTTTTAAATATCGCCAGACGAAGCATAAAGCACTGAAAAATGTAAGTTTCCAGGTGGAGGAAGGCAGCTTTTTCTGTATCATCGGCTCCAACGGATCCGGTAAATCCACCCTGTGCAACGCACTGGTAGGACTGATTCCTCACTATTTCGTAGGTAAGATGTCCGGCAGCGTGACAATCGACGGAAGCGTAGTGGAAGACAGCACGATCGCTGATCTGTCCACAAAGATCGGTCTGGTATTCCAGAATCCCTTCAACCAGCTGTCCTATACGGCAGGTACCGTAGCTGAGGAACTGGCATATGGTCTGGGCAACCGCGGTATCCCAAGAGAAGAAATGATCAAAAAGGTGGATACCGTAGCCAAACTGATGAGAATCGATCACATCATTCACAAAAATCCCCTGGAGCTGTCCGGTGGTCAGGTACAGAGAGTAGCTTTCGGTTCCACCTTTATCATGGAGCCCAAGATTCTCGTACTGGACGAATGTACGACACAGCTTGATCCTCTGGGAAGTGAAGAGATTTTCGATATTGTAAAGGATCTGAATAAGAACGGAATCACGGTTATCATGGTAGACCATGAGATGGAGCGTGTCGCAAGATGTGCAGACAAGGTCATGGTACTGGATGCCGGAGAAGTTGTGGCAATCGAAGAAGATCTTCGGCAATCCCGACATCGTGGCTCATCATATCGGAGTGCCCGATTACGTCAAAATCTGCAATGCACTGAAAGAAAAAGGTTATACCGATCGTGAGATCGAGGTTACAGAGGAACCCACGATTGAACTCGTAAAGGAGGCTTTGAAAGGATGAAGATCGAATTAAAGAATATGAAGCACGTTTATCCTACCGGAGATGAAGCCTTAAAGGGGATCAATCTTGTAATAGAAGGGACTGAGCCTGTCGCTATCATCGGTCAGAATGGTGCAGGCAAGACCACTATAGTAAAACATTTCAATGGAATTCTGCGTCCCACCTCAGGAGAAGTGCTGATCAACGGAGAAGATATCAATAACCGATCTACTGCAAAATGGTCTAAAGAGGTAGGATATGTATTCCAGAACCCGGATGATCAGCTGTTTCTGGAATCTGTCCGCAAGGAGTTTGAGTTTGGACCCAAGCAGATCGGTATGCCAGAGGACGAGATCCAGAAAAGAATCGAATGGGTAGCAGAGCTTGTAGGACTGAAGGACAAGCTGGATATGCATCCCTTTGACCTGACCTCAACAGAGAAAAAGTTCTGTACCATCGGTGCCATCATTATGATGGATCCCAAGGCAGTCATCTTCGATGAGCCTACCTGTGGACAGGACGTGGCAGGTAATATCCGTCTCCGCGAGATCATCCGTCAGTTAAAGGAAAATGGAAAGCTCTGTATCACCATTTCCCACGATATGAAATTCGTAGTAGATAACTTCAAGCGTATCATTGTAATGTGCAAAGGGCAGGTGTTGTTAGATGGACCGGTTGAGGAAGTATTTGCACAGGTTGAGACACTGAAGAAGAGCTTTGTAACACCTCCACCCATCACTAAAGTGGCACAGGGCGCAGGGTTTAAGGAAACTGTATTTACTACAGAAGCTTTTATGAAGGTATTTGAAGAAAGGAAGGGTAAATAGTAATGGCAAATGTAATCATTCAGATTTACGGTATCAGAACAGTAGAGGATGCAAGAATGGTCATAGATATGGGAGGACATCATATCGGAGTATCCTATGGTAAGATCAAGAGAACACCCGGACAGCTGACCTGTGAAAAGGCTAAAGAAATCTTCGAAGGAGTACAGCCTGAGGCTGTCAAGGTAGGACTTACAGTAGCTGAGGATATTGATGAGATCACGGAAAATCTGAAGGTTGTGTGTCCCGATGTCCTGCATCTCTCCGGAGATATCGAAGGTATCACACCGGCACAGGTACAGGAACTGAGAGACCGCTTCCCCGGACTTAAGATCATGCAGGCAATCCCGGTATTGGCAGGAGTTCCCTTAGAGGAGCAGAAGGTAATGCAGTACATTAAGGATTACGAGCCGGTGACGGATTTCTTCCTGATCGATACCAAGGCACCGGAAGCAGGTGATATCGGTGCGACAGGATTGACACATGACAGAATGATCGACAAGGCAATCGTTGAGAGTACGAAAGTTCCATGTATCATCGCAGGCGGTCTGGATGCAGACAACGTAGCAGAGGCAATTCATATCACACATCCTTACGGCGTAGATTCCTACAGCTGGACCAACTACGACGATGAGAAGGACAGAACCGGCGGCTGCAAGGATCCGGTGAAAGTAAAAGCATTCATCGAGGCATCCTTAAATGCGTGATATATATGTAGTTGGCGATGCAAATGTGGACATCATCGTACCGTATCCCCGTTTTTTAAATGAAGAGAGGACACTGGTAGACTATCCTAACCCTGAGTTGGTCGGTGGCGGTACAAGTGCAAACACTGCCGTGGCACTGGCCAAGCTGGGACTTCCGGTCAGCTTTCTCGGAACCATCGGAGATGATCAGTACGGTAAGTATATTCAGAAGGATTTCAAGGAACAGGGCGTGAATACCGCTGACCTGATCGTGGATCCGAAGTTAAATACCGTGGGAGTCTTTGCCTTTATTGATGAGAACGGAGAGAGATATCTGTGGGGCTGGCCCAGAGTAGATCAGGCATTTAAGGTACTCGAGAGAGACAAGGTGCCGTTTGAAAAGATCGAAGCAGCCGACTGGGTCCATTCCTCCGGAATGTCTCTGGTATATGACACATCTGCACGCACAGAAATTATTGAGATATTTAAAAAAGCTTATGAAGCAGGAGTACCGACCTCCTTTGATCTGAATTTACGGGTGGACGATGGAAAGTTAGATCCGGAGTATGAGAAAGCGGTGAGAGAAGTCATCCGCTATACGACCTATCTGTTAGGCTCCGGAAATGATGAGTTCAAGTACCTCGGCGAGGGCAGAGACTGGCGGGAAAATGCAAAAGCACTCGTTTCCGACGAGAGAGTTGTCATCGTCAGAAATGGCAAGGAAGGATCCTATGCTTTCTCGAAAGAGGGCGAGGAATACGTACCTGCATTTTCGGTGAAAGTGGAAGATACCGTAGGTGCGGGAGATGTGTATAATGCTGGATTTATCAGTGGAAGACTTGCGGGCATGAATTTACGCGAGTGCCTGATCCGCGGTAACGCAGTATCCGGATACACCGTTATGAGAAAGGGTGCAAGAAATTCACCAAATACCGAGGAACTGGAAGCATTTCTGGCAGAAAATAAATAAACTGATTTCGATATGGTTTAGAAAGGCAGGTTTTTATATATGGAAAAAAAGAAAGTTATCCTGGATTGTGATCCTGGGCATGATGATGCCTTTGCGATCATGTTAGCTGTACAGCATCTGGATGTCCTGGGCATTACCACCATCGGTGGTAACTGTACATTAGAGAATGTAACCAAGAATGCACTGAAGGTACTGGAAGTGCTGGGACGGACCGATATTCCCGTATATCCCGGCAATTCAGGTCCCATGGTAGTGCCTCTTGTAACTGCTCCCCAGTTTCACGGTGAGTCCGGACTGGACGGTCCCGTGCTTCCGGAGCCTGTGGCAAAGCCTCAGAACAAGCACGCAGTAGATTTCATCATCGACACCGTTATGAATACCGATGATGTAACCCTGATCGCTACCGGTCCCCTGACCAATATTGCCTGCGCGATCCACAGAGAGCCGAGAATCGTAGAGAGAGTCAAAGAGCTGAGCATCATGGGCGGCTCCGTTACCTTCGGTAACTGGACACCTACCGCAGAATTCAATATTTTTGTGGATCCCGAAGCAGCATACAAGGTGTTCCATTCCGGCATCCATGTAAAGATGTCCGGGCTGAACCTGACCAGACAGTGCTGCCTGACCGCAGAGCATGTAGCAGAGTTTCGTAAGATCGGCACCAAGGCAGCAAATCTTGCAGCAGATCTGACCGAGTTCTTCATCGATTCCACAGTCAAGAGCGCTAAGCTGACCGGTGCGAATATGCATGATGCCTGTGCAGTAGCCTGGCTGATCGATCCGAACCTGATCAAGTCCGCTGAGATGCATATCGATATTGAACTGAAGGGTGAACTGACCCGTGGTATGACCGTATGCGACTACAGACATCTGCGTGGCGTAGATCCTGCAATCGATCTGTACAGAGAGCCGCAGATGGACTTCCGTGGTGAGAAGCCCAACGCAGAGGCAGCTTTGGAACTTGATTTCCCCGGATTTATGGAGCTGTTATATACGACCTTGAGAAATTATAACTAAGAAATAACGATCAAGGGGGAAAGCGTATGGCTTCAAAATCTAAATTTTATTATACACTGCTAGGCTTCCTGACCATTATCATTTGGGGAACCAGCGCAATTTTTACCAGAAACCTGAGTACCGGGCTGGGGGCATATACCTCAGCTGCACTGGTCAATCTGATCGGTGGTATCGTGGTGTTGGTTACGCAACTGATCAAGAAAGAGGGACTGACCGGTATCCGTGAAGTTCCCAGAAAATACTGGACGGTATGTGGAAGCCTGTTCGTCATATACACCGCATCCTCCTATGTATCCATGAGCATGGTACAAAGTGATGAGTCAGTGATCGTATTGGTACTGATCCGGTTCCTGTGGCCATTGTTTACCCTGATCTTTACGATTCCTATTTTACATGCAAGGGCATCCCTGTGGCTGATCTGCAGTGTAGCCTTAAGCTTTGTGGGAATTGTGGTAGCCAAACTCGGAGCGGACATCTTCCATTTGAGCAGTTTTGCGGATAATATCCTGTCCGGAGGGGATCTGGCGGGATACGCAATGGGCTTTGTGGTAGCAATCTCCTGGGGAGTGTATACTAACCTGGTGAAAAAGTATGTAGGAACCAAAAAGGTAGATGGCGTTGGAATCTACATGATCGTGACAGCAGCGATTTTAGGGATTATCTCCATATTTATGGATGAACCGAGAAATTTTTCTGTAAGCCTCATTGGACAGATTCTATATGCCGGTATCGTAGTGGGTGCATTGGCGAATACCTTATGGAACCTTTCCATCAAGAAAGGAAACATGCTTCTGGTGGTATTAGTATCAAACTTCCTGCCGATCATTTCGACAGTGATGACATCCTTCATGCTGGGGGTAGGAATTACCGTTCCCATCATTGTAGGATCCCTGCTGGTAGTCGTCGGAACCCTGTGGAGCAAACAGTGCTTCAGGGAATTCTGATCCGGCAGTAAGGAAAGGAATTAGAATGAAATACAAGGTGATTCTGTGGGACTTTGACGGAACCTTGGCCAATACGGGTGCAGATGTCTGGGATTCTCTGGAATATGCGGCTGGGAAGCTGGGAGGCAGCATGGATGAGAAGTTCAAAAGCTGCGACAGCAACCTCGGTAAGCCGATGAGAGAAATCTTTCGGCAGGTGCACCCGTTTCCGGGTGAAGAAAAACTAGCCACATTTGACGAATGGGTGACGATCCATTATCGTACTATCAGTGAATATCCGAAGACAGAACTATATCCGGGAATCCGTGAGATCCTGGAAGAAGCACGGGTCTGCGGAGTCCGGAATTACATTATCACACTAAAACCTGAGGAAGCTCTGTTAAGGATCCTGAAAAAGAAGGGATGGACAGATCTATTTGAAGGATGCTTTTCTCCGGATTCTTTTGGAGAGGTGATCCGGTCCAAGGCTCAGGTGATAGAGGACGTCATGGCCTCCGGACAGATGGAAAGGGAGAGTGTCGTATATATCGGAGATACCTACAGTGATGTAACGGCAGCACATGAGAACCATATCCACTGTATCGGTGTAACCTATGGGGACGGTGATACAAATAAGCTGTTGGAAACAGGTCCTGATGAGCTGGCGGCCAATGGTGAGGAATTGAAAAAACGACTGGAACAGGAGGACAATAGATAATGCTGAATAATTTTGATATCTGCATCAACACGAGATTTATCTTTGGAAAAGGTGCGGAGAAACAGATTGGAGAAATCCTGAAAAAGGATGGCGTGAAAAAAGTGCTGATCCACCATGATAATGGTCAGTATCTCTATGATACGGGACTACTTCAGGCTGTGTGCGATCAGCTGACAGCAAATGGCATAGCCCATGCCGAGCTTGGAGGTGTCTTGCCCAATCCCCGTCTGTCTCTGGTAAGAGAAGGCATAGAGCTTGCAAAAAGGGAAGGGATTGACCTCGTATTGGCAATCGGCGGCGGCAGTGTCATTGATTCTGCCAAAGCCATCGGACTGGGGACTGTCTCCGAAGGTGATGTATGGGATTATTTTATTGGAGAGAGAGAGCCGGAACACACTCTGCCGGTTGCGGTTCTTTTAACCTGCCCTGCAACTGGAAGTGAGTCCAGCCAGGTAGCAGTAGTGAACAATACTGACGAGGGTAAAAAGCTTTTAGTCAGTCATCCGGTGCTGCGTCCTAAGTATGCGTTCATGGATCCGGAACTGACTTATTCCCTACCGAAATTCCTGACAGCCTGTGGTGTAACAGATATGTTTTCCCATGTATGCGAGCGCTATTTCGCTCCGGATGATGAGATCGGTGTGATCGACCGCATGTCCGAAGGCATTTTAAGGACGTTAGTGGATATCGGACCCAAATTACTGGAGGACCGACGGAACTATACATATCGTGCAGAGATCATGTGGATCGGAACCATTGCCCACAATAACTCCGTGGGTA
>ERZ779932.1527-NODE-1527-length-9754-cov-1.243530_pt1 | contig 9754 bp, 9 predicted proteins | sample MGYA00511064_ERZ779932 | MGnify/ENA primary metagenome ERZ779932 (study PRJEB29588, sample SAMEA1966821) | human gut metagenome | biome: human gut; feature: human-associated habitat; material: faeces | place: Denmark | collected 2008/2010 ...
CTGGTTGCCACTCCCCATTTGTACCGAATCCCCTGCATTGACCAACGTTCTGCTTAAATAGGCATGGAACGTGCGAAAACCGCCTGCATGTTCAATTTCGATAAAATAACCATATCCCGAATTATACCCTTTACGGGTTGCAACTCCTCCGCCTGCGGCATACACGGGCGTACCTTTTGCTTTGGGTATATCAATACCCGCATGGAATTTTCGCACTTTATAAACAGGATGCCTACGCATTCCGAAGCCGGATGAAATGGTTGCGTTCCTGATGGGAGAAATGACCGGATAGCAGGACAGTTCGGGGACTGACATTTGAAATGAATCTGCTATCCGTTGAAATTCCGTCACCGAGTAAACCGTTTCCGTCAGTTTTCCGCTTTCCACTTCCCTGTTTATAGAATCGACAGGCTGCCCGAATACAGGCGAATACAGCAAAACGGAAAAGAATAACATGATGTTTTTCATAATCAAACGGTGAATAGGTATAGCAAGCGCCCGGAACAACCCGGACAAAAGCACCCCCTGTTTATTCCTCGCTTTCGTCTTCCGTCCGTTCACTCTGGAACGAAAACGTCTTTTGAATCATCTGCCCGAACGAATCCTGAATATACACGTCAATCACCTGCTGGTCTTTACATCGGGACGTGTAGTAAAGCCGGAATGTTTCACCCGGAAGCGGGTACAGGTCATTCGGCAGTAAAACCGTCCCATCGGACATTTTCAGTGTTCCCGCCCCGTCCGGCTGGAAATAACGGATGAAATGCTTTGTTTCCTCATACCGCCCGTCCCGGTGAAGCTGGCACCTGATTTCAGCGGTTTCACCTATCTTTAACTTTTTCGGTACAGGCATCGTTTCGACAGTGAACGGGTAAGACTGCTGTATATCCACATTGTCATTACAGGCACTCACTAACAAAAGGGCAGCCACCATGTAGCACCCTATCAGCATCTTATAAATTACATTTCTCATATACATTATATATAATGGGTTAGTTTATCACATGATTATCTTTAATCCGATACCGAACTGTGTATGGAACTTTCCAACGGAAGAACCGAACAGGCATCTTTCCCGTGCGTTAATCAGGAATACCACCCGGTCAGTAATATAACTCTCCAGTTCCAGCGTCAGCGCACCGCCATAGACAAAACCGTCCTTATCCGTCAGCATCGAGCCATCGGGCAGCAGCTTGTCCCCCCAGTTACTTGTTTCGTACCCGGCAAGGGCAGACAATCCCAGCGAAAGGAAAAAGGTTTTCTTCCTATCTGAAAGGAAATTCACATAGTAACCGCCCTCACCTGTGAACTGGCTAACGGATATCTGCAAATCCTTATAGGGGTAATGCTTTTCGAGGTATTCCCCGCCGATAACCCACCTGTTCCCGTTTTTGGTATAGGTGGAAAGAGCCGCCCCGAAATAATAGGCGAAATCGCTTTTACTGTTCCAGTGAACACCGTCCGCCATGCCGCCCGTAACCTGCAAGCCTTTCATTCCCGGCAGACATCTTTGTGCGTGTGCCTGGTTAAAAGTCAGGCACAGCACAAAAAGGGATATAATACAGCATATCCTTTTCATGTTCATTTGATTTTAAGTTCATTAATCACTTTTGCCGCCACGATGTCGGAGTTCTCCACTCGGATAGTTTGGTGTCTGCCCCCGTTCTTTTCCACCAGTTCGATAACTAATATCTTATCATCAGGGATGGTAAACTGTGGAACGGTGTACACCGTGCGGACGGTACTCTTGCCACCGATAATCAGTATCTCGTTATAACTCCGTGCCGGGTCAATGACCGTTTCCTGAATAGCCGTCCTTTTGGCTACTTTCTTATCCACAATCTTGAATCGGATAAAATCGGTATCAAACGGTACGTTTGAACTGTTCTTTGTTTGCGTATGAAAATAGAACAGCCCGTTATGCGAATAAATGCCCTTTACCAAGAACTGCACCCCGAAACGCTTGCATCCCAAATGCTTTATTTCCCGGTCATTGTTCTTGTAGATGGACTGCATAATCAGCTTTACCAAAAGCGGGCTTTCGTTACCCAGTTCACGGAAATAGATGTTCATCCGGGTATGACTGAAATCCGTTGTGTCCTCATTCTCCAAGAAGTCTTTCATTTCGATGTTCAGCATTTCCGGTTCATGTGTGTATTTTGCATTGAAACTGTAAAAGCTACCATCCTCACAGATAACGGAAAAATTGGTTTCACCGGGAAAGCCCTCTGTTGTGGCTTTCACCCTGACAACATTTTCCGCCCCGTCCGCTTTTCCGGCAATAATGTAGTTACTGCCTAAATCCACGTACTTCACGGCAGACGGGAAAATGATATGTACCGTTTTTGCAAACGTCACCTGTACGCCGTAAGGTGTTACCATTTGGCGGTAAGGCAGCTTTTTAGTGATGCCCTGATACAAATCGTTACTTTGTGCTTTCATTGAAACCACGCCCATGATAAGAGCGAATAAAATCATTAACTTTTTCATTTTGGATTGAAATTTTTATGGTTGATAATTGATAAATTGATTATTGCTGTTTGGCGTAAAGCATCACCTGATAGTTCGCTTTTAGGTGTACTTTTACCGTCCGGAACTTCTTTGCAAGGTATTGCGACCCGCCCTGCATCAAGCCCCTTGTAATATCCATTGCGACCTGCTGCCCGGCACTTTGCGCAAAAGAAATGCTTGTTCCCAGCCCAGCACCAATGTTCGCCATCGCTTCTTTGGCTGCTTCCTGTTCCAGTGACGAGGGAACGGAAAGCCCCTTTTGCCCGTCACTGTCATAAACGGCAAGTTCCACCGGAATAATGTTACCCGCATATTCAAGCGAGGACACCAGTATGTCGAGCCGTTCCCCCTGAACTTTGGCACTTCCCGATACAAGGCTGTTTTTCGGGACAATGACGTTTCCCGCTTGCAGTGGTTCTAACAGCCGGAGCTTGACGGTCTGCCCGTCCATAAGTGTTTGGTCGTTATGCACACACGCCCGGATAGTATTCTTTCCCATCGAATAACCACTGCCGACCGCCGTATTAAACCCGTAATTGCGTGGCTTGCTGTATTCGGCGATAAATTCGCTATTGCTCATAGGTTGCTGCAATCCTGAAACCGTCCTGTCCGATACCGATTTTACAGGTGTGGCGTTTCCACTTCCCTGAACGGGTGTGGATGGCGAAACCTGTGCAATCTGTCCCGGCTGTGAACTTTGCCCGTTCTGTCCGTTCATGTATTTTGCCGCCAGTTCGTAGGACTTTTCCATAAGAGCCACCTGTTCATCCATGCTGCCCGCACCGCTTTCTTTCGCATCGAGCCGGGCAGTGAGTTCTTCCACCTGCCGTTTAAGTTCCTCTTTCTCCTTGTCCTCTTTCGGTGTTTCGTAGAAACTGCCTAACTGACGGTTCATGTCCCGGTAAGCTGCCGCCGAAGACTGGATAGAGGAACGGCTATTGTTCGACGCACCCGCCCCGAAGTCAATCACGGCGTTTTTCGGCTTTTCCGCCGGAGCATCATCTATCAGGGTCAAATCTTCCCCATTTTCCTCTCCGAGCGAAAAGGCAAAATCCTGCAAGGAGCGCATCTTGTCCGCCTGTTTGTTCTCCATTTGCTCCTGTTCGTAGGCTGTCTTTTTATCGCTGATTATCCCGTCCCCTTTGGGCTGCGGAATATCGGCGTTAAATCCGCCCACGCTTTCCACCTTTGCTTCGTCTTTATCGGACGGTGCAAAAATCAGGTACATAGACCCTAAGAAAACCAGTCCCATAAGCGGGTAAACCAACATCTTCTTTCGTTGCTGTATCTGCTGCGGGGTCAGTTCCTTTTTTTCCTTTCCCTGTTTTTCAGTTTCTTTTCCCGTTGCCGTTTCCGGTGCGGGAACTTCATTCTTCACTTCTTTTTCTTCCATTGTCTGACTGATTAAAAATGTTCGTACTGTCTTTACTTTGTAGCTGCAACTGCCTGATGTGTTCTATCCGTATGGTTTCGCCATCTTCTTTGCCTATCCGGTAAATGGATGATACCGTAAAGTAAATGGATAGCCCGCTGAAGAACAGGAACATAATCAGTATTACCGCCAACCTTATTTCCGGTGTCATGCGCCCGCACAGGTGGCGGAGTTTTTCATCCGCCCAATCTTGTATACAGGTAATTACCTGATTAACCGGAGAGAGAATTTTCCGTATCATGGCTTACCGCTTTATGGTGTTCAAATCCTTATTCTCCGTTATCTCGAAACTTTCCATGATAAAGCCGTGCGGGTTATTGTCCGAGCGCACAGCGTTCAATAACCGGCAACGGGTGACAAGGCTTCTTTCGGTCAGGCTGCTTTCACGGATAATCATTTGGCGGGCGTAAGTTACCACTGCATACGGGTACACATCAAAATTGCAAGAAACGCTGTCTATCTGTATGGTCTGGCTGATGTTACCGGAAATTATACGGTTGTAATATCCCTTTTCCGAGAGGTCACGGTAATAATTAAATGCGCTCTTGTCAGCAAGGAACAGCGACCGTTTGATATTGCTTTCGATAGCGTTCTTATCAGGCGACAACGTGAAAAACAGTTCGTGAAAACGCTTCACGTGTTCCCTTGCTTCGACCGGACGGTTTTGTGTCAGGTCTTGCGAAAGCGCAAGCATCAACGATTTGCCACCGTCCAGTACATAAATCTTTTGCCGTTGCGCTTCGGCAAACGTGTAGGAGTTCCAAACGGCATAACCCGTTATCAGGGTACACATGACGACAAACGCGATACCAAAAAGCCGTATCTGTTTGAAACTGGTTTCAATGTTCTTTAAACTTTTAAATTCCATCTTGATTTTTATTTATTGGTTACCTTTGATTAGTTTACCGCCGACCCTGCCACCAGCGTTTCCGGCTGCTGCACCTGCTACCGCACCGACACCGCTACCTGTTTTGTTAGCTGCACTGTTTATATTCCGGCTCATGTTACCCATTCCGCCCGCCTGAATGATCCAGTTCGACACGGTGGGAATAGTGAAGTAACCGATGATGCCAATCAGCATAAAAATTATGTACACGCTGTTACTCCCGTCCGGTATGAAATTGGGGTCTGATAGTTCCTGAATATCCTTTTGGAGCATAAGCACCTGTATTCGGGCAAGTATGGAACTGAACAGGTCGGAAACGGGAAGCCACAGGTAAACGGAAATGTACCTTGTTATCCATTGGGTCAGTGTCGCCTGAAAGCCATCGTACACACTGATGGCAAAGGCTATCGGACCCAGTATGGCAAGGACAATCAAGAAGAATGTCCGGATAGTGTCTATCACAAGGGAAGCCGCCTGAAAGAGCAGTTCCAGAAGTTCCCTGAACCAGTCCCGGACGGATTGCTTGATATTATGGGCTGCCCTGTCCATGTACATGCCGCCCATCGTGGCAATATCTTTGGCAGACCATCCCAGTTCGTCTATCTGCTTGTCAAACGCTTCATCCGAAACAAGGTAAGCCGTTTCCGGATTGCGTACCATCGCTTCATATTCCAGCTTGTCCTTTTGTTCCCGGTAGGCGTTCATATCAAAAGTTTGCGTTTCGAGCATATTGTTACAGCCCTTGACTACTGGCGACATGACGCTGTTAATTGTACCCAGTACGAATGTGGGAAAGAACATAATACAGAAGCCAATCACAAAGGGACGCAGAAGCGGGTAAACGTCTATCGGTTCGGCACTGGCGAGCGACTGCCATACTTTGGCAGCCACATAGAACAAAGCCCCCAGTCCCGCTATTCCTTTGGCTACCCCCGCCATGTTCCCGCATAACGGCATCATGTCCGTGTACAGACTTCGTAAAATCTGATGCAGGTTATCAAATTCGATTGCTAATAACATATCTTTGATTTATTAGAGGTTACCAGTAACGTTCATTCGCCTAGCCATAAAGAGCCATTACCCGGTCGGTGTCCTTTTTCTTTTTCGCACGCAGGTAGGAAACGGAAATGTTCTTGCGGGTATAGTAACTCACCAAATCCCGGTAGTTCCTGATGGCGTTATACGTCCGGTCGATAACGTCCATCCGTTCTTTATCCGACATGGAAAGCCCGTTGATGTTCACCACGCTTTTCATTTCTTCCAGCACATCGGAACTTTCCTGCAACAGTTGGGTATAGCCGTAGGCGATGGCGGAAAGTTCATCCGGCGTGTAGTTCTCATCCGAAAGCATCTTTTGAAAACTATTCACATAGATGTCGGAAATCTCTCCGATAAGCAGGATAGACTTTTGCACTTTCCGGGCATCTTTGACAAGGTTATGCACTGATTTTAAGGCATCGTAATAGTCCTTACCCTGTTGGTAAATCTTTACGGTTTCCTGAAAATTCTTTACCATATTCTGTGCGGTGGTTGATGTCTGCACGATGTTCTTTGACGCATTGATAATCCCTTGCGCCAAATTGCCGGGGTCACTCACCACCCACTGTGCGCTTACCTTTCCGGTAAACAGGCTGCATACTACGAGCAGCATTATAATCTTTGTTCTCATACGCTTATTTCTTTATTGGTTGTTTACTCCGTTTGTATTCTCCACCGGGTGAAAGAAGAATCCGGTCGTTCTCTTTGTCGTAGGTCAGCAAGACGGAAAGCCCCGTTTCGATGAACAGGTTTCCGTCCTGTTCTGAAATCTGATAGGTTTCCGTTTGGACAGTCCCCCAGTAGGTCTTTCGATAGGTCGTTACCCGGTAATGCCCGTTTTCTTCAAAAAGGGTAAATGCCGGACGATTTTTTACACTTTTCCAGTCGCCACGCATCGCCCTAAGACGGTCGGCGTTCGTTTCCTTACAGGAGGAGAGCCCCAGTAACAAGGTGCATAGCAGCACCGGAAACAAAAATTTTAAATGTTTCATACTGATTGATTTTTAAATTGTTGATTGATTATTTTTCAGGATTGCGCTTGCTTTCGGCAAGCCGTTTGATAGCCAGTTCGAGGTTGCCGCCCAACTTTTCAGACAAGGCGAAAAGTTCCATCTTTTCCGTTTCTTCCGTTGTGAACGTGTAATATTCTTCCAAACTCACTTCTGTGGCATATACGGCGGATTGTGTACCACCCAAGCCTATCCAAACTTCCTTATATTTCCGGTTGGGATGGTTGGCAAGGTTGATGGAAAGCACCTGTGAACGTTCCTTGTCGGTCAGTCCCAAAAGGTTCTGTATGCTATCGAATTTATTCAGGTATTTCCGTTGGTCGAGCAGTATCTTACAATCCGAATTGTTTATAATACTCTCTTTTACAATGGGTGAGGAAATAATATCTTCGACCTCTTGGGTAACAACAATCGCTTCGCCGAAATACTTTCTAACCGTTTTGTAAAGGTATTTTATGTAATCCGCCATATTCGCCGATGCAATCGCTTTCCACGCTTCTTCTATCAATATTAATTTTCTGATACCCTTTAGTTTACGCATTTTGGAAATAAATACTTCCATGATGATAATCGTAGTAATCGGGAACAGGATTTTATGGTCTTTGATATTATCCAACTCAAAGACAATGAAGCGTTTATGTAGTAAATCAAGCTCTTTGTCGGAGTTCAACAGGTAATCGTATTCGCCGCCTTTATAGTAAGGTTCTAATACATTCAGGAAGTTATCTATATCAAAATCCTTTTCCCGGACGTTCTTTTCTTGCAGGTGCGCCCGGTAGTCATTCCTCACATACTCGTAGAACGTATTGAAGCAGGGAGTAACGGAACAGTCTTTGGTAATCAGTCCGATATAGGAACTAACAGCGTTCGACAAAGCCACTTCTTCCGCCCGTGTGGGTGCTTCATCGTCCCTTTTCCACAGGGTCAGGATAAGCGTTTTGATACTCTCTTTCTTTTCAATATCAAATACACCATCTTCCACATAGAAAGGATTGAACGCTATCGGGTTTTCTGTGGTATAGGTAAAGTAAATCCCATCTTCCCCGTGCGTTTTCCTATTTATCATTTCACACAAACCTAAGTAACTGTTTCCGGTATCGACCAACAGCACGTGTGCATTTTGTTCATAATACTGGCGTACCATGTGATTGGTAAAGAATGACTTGCCGCTACCACTCGGCCCAAGTATGAACTTGTTACGATTGGTAATAATACCCCGCTTCATGGGTAAATCTGAAATATCAATGTGCAACGGCTTTCCTGTGACCCTATCCACCATCTTGATACCAAAGGGAGAAAGTGAACTTTTGTAGTTCGTTTCTTCGGTGAACAGACAAAGAGCCTGTTCGATGAATGTATAGAAACTTTCTTCCGCCGGAAAGTCCGCCTGATTGCCGGGTATTCCCGCCCAAAACAGGGTCGGCGTGTCGGTGGTGTTATGGCGTGGCTTGCATTCCATAAGTGCGAGCTGTGACCCCACATCATTTTTAATGTGCTTTAATTCGTCCCGGTCGTCACTCCACGCCATGATATTGCAATGGCATCGCACGGAAATAAGCCCCTGTGAATGGGCTTCGTTCAAATATTCCTCTATCCAAGCCTTGTTTATCTGATTGGCACGGCTGTATTTGGAAAGGGAGTGCATATTGCGAGCCATCTTTTCAAACTGTTTCAAGTTCTCCGTATGGTCGTCAATGAAGATATACTGGTTATAAATATGGTTACAGGAGAGCAGCACACCCACCGGGGAAGCAAATGACAAACGGCAATCGCTCCGGTCAGTGGATAGCTTTTCATAACGGGTATCTGTGCCTACTTTTCCCGGCATATCTTCTGCATCCGAAAGGGTATGCAGGCAAAGAATATCATCGCCAATCTTCATTTCGTCAGCACCCAGTGAAATATCTTTCAGTGTGGTGGTGTCGGTCTGTGAGAGTGAAAAGTATTTCTCCACGATACCCGCCGTTTTCCTTGTCCCGGTTATCTCGTCCGAAGTCAGACGAGTAAGGGTAATGAAACCGCTATCGTTCATAATGCTTTCAAACTGCCCCACCGCTTCGAGGAACTTTGTAACCGTTTCCTTATCCTTTATCTCTTTGGGGACAAGGAAGCCCCGGCAAAGAGTGGAAAAATTGCTCTGCATCCGGCTGCGTTCCTTTGTCGTTTTCGTCAGGAACAAATAGCAGGTATGGTTCAAGAACGGTCGTTCATTGAAATGGCGTTCAAAGGAACGGGAAAGGAAACTCAAATCATCCTTTTGGATGTCAGGTGCATAGTTCTCTTTGATGAACCAGTCCTGTTTGTGTACGATGCTATAATCGGGCAGCACCTTTACCGCCTTGTTCCAAGCGGAATGTATTGCTTCGTATTCGGCTGCCGTGACGGTGAACAATTCGGGCAGTTCCACCCGGAATGCCACCGTTATGTCGGCATCTTTGGAAACGATGCACCCGTTTTCCACCGTGAACAGTGGAAACTTGTTTTCCAGTGTGGTAGCTTTTAATATATTTCTCATTTCGATGCTTGTTTCTGATTTTTAGTGAATAATCGGGATATGGCTTTTCGGTTGATGATATGGAAAGGGTGGCTTTTGCGTGCGGACAATTTCATCAACCCGTGTGTCCCGTACTTTTCGTTTAACCGGAATGTGAGCCATACAAGCAGCGTTGCCGAAGTAACGCCGAAGATGATGCACACCCACTGGTTGATACCCACCATGTACATAATGATGAAAAGCACGAACAGGGCTAACAGCCCGCCCGCAAAAATGAAAAGATATTGACTTTTCAACCCTTTAAATTCAACTGGCTTACCTATTCCCCTGTTAATCGGATAGTCTGCCATAGCTCATTTCTTTAGAGGAAGAACGAACGTAGG
>ERZ779932.1533-NODE-1533-length-9734-cov-1.486827_pt1 | contig 9734 bp, 6 predicted proteins | sample MGYA00511064_ERZ779932 | MGnify/ENA primary metagenome ERZ779932 (study PRJEB29588, sample SAMEA1966821) | human gut metagenome | biome: human gut; feature: human-associated habitat; material: faeces | place: Denmark | collected 2008/2010 ...
CACCGCCACTTTCTTCTTGTACAACCCATTCTCAAACACATAGGCTGTGCCGTCGTGGCAGGCTACACGCAACATACCGCCGTCTTCCATCGTATGTTCCACATTGCCAAAAGCAATTCCTACCGGACATCCGGCCGGAACAGACATTTGCAACGTATAATCACCGATATTCGGAATGAAACCCTCAACATCCGTCACATTTGCCCCACCAAAATCTCCCTTTAAAGGTATGTAAGGCAAAACCTCGGCCTTTCCGTTGCCGGAAAAAGCCATCATCAGGATGGCCATGCCTACAAACACGCTACTGATTTTCATCGCTTTCCAACCTTTAGTCCAACAATTTCTTTTCCACTTTCACGCTCCCGTCGCCATAACAGGTTTTCACGACATATATGCCTTTCCCTAAAGGCTCGGACACTTCCATACCTTGTAACGTGTAATACTTCGTATCCACTACCGCCAAGCCTGATTCGACACTTTCCACATCCGTCCCACGGATAGATAATTGGAAATCCACTTTGGCACTTTGGCAATACTGGTCGCTATATATAAAGGTATAAACGCCCACGTTCTCATCCGACACTTTATCAATCCGGTATTCGTTTGTATGTCCCATTTCCCCGTCCGGACCATAGAAAGCCCAACTTCCACCAGAACTCCCGGTCTTGGCCGTAAGGGTCACGGTACTCCTTTTACGTACCGTCGGATTTGTATTATAAAAAGGAGAGCTTTCTCCCAAACGCCATGATCCATTCACCGATGCAGGTGCAAAAGAATCCGGTGCCTCTTGCAATATATCGATTTCAGAGATGCTGGCATACTGCCCCGCCAATGCCACCAACCGGAAATAACGAGCCTTGACAGGCTCAAAATAAACCCCGGCATAATAAGGCAACCACGTGCCTCCGGAGACAGCCTCCCATTGTTCTCCATCGGTACTTACCAAGAACATATAGTCACGCACCAAGCCATTGGAAGAATTGTCCATGCGCGGAGCACAAAGGAAACCGGCAATCTCATGTTCTTCTCCCATGTCAACCTCGATGTGGTGGGGAGCCGGTGCCACGCCTCCGCTATACCGGGTGTGCCATTTCGTCTGTAGGTTCCCGTCGATGGCATTCTCCGAGCCGGTCTCCTGGCTGCTGAATGCCCTCACTTTCCATTTGTCTTTCGGGACGTAGCATGACTGCGCGACATCCCGGCATTGCCCCGTGAACAAATCCAAATCAAACTGGGGCTTATAATCGAATACGATGGAATTTCCATTAAAAGATATAGGGAACATGATGGTCTTGGATTCAGCCAATCCCGGGTCTTGCCAACGGTCGCCGACATACACATACGACGTGCCTTTGGAACCGGTAACCGTCAGGACAGAAGCCGCCTGGGTGTCATACGCAATAGAATTACCGATATTTGCACGCGAAGACCATCCGGAAGTAAGCGATTTGGAATAAGAAAAAGTCGCTTGGTTCGGATCCCAACCGGAACAGGCCGAAAACATCATGAAATAGGTATCGCCATGGCGCACGATGGCCGGTGCTTCGCGCGACTGCCACTTAAACAGTTCCGTATATTCCACCGCACTTAAATAATCGTCCGACAGCCTAAAAAGTCCCAAATGCTGGTTCTCCTCGATGGTGGATATGAAATAGGCCGTACCGTCATTGTCCACAAAGACATTGCAATCCCGCGACTTGACCCCCAACGGACGTCCTGCCCAATGGAACTTATAATCCCCGTTCACGGAGTCGCAATAGAAAACAGCAGCTTCGGAAGCCCCGTAGTTCCCTTGTTCCCAATGGCACCACACGACATACTTTCCCGTCTTACGGCAATACATAAGTTTGGGACGCTCGATGAAACGGCCATTCCCCAAAGACGGGTGCGTCACACCGTTCTTAATGATCTTACGCTCAAACTTCCAATGCACGAAGTCTTTGGTTGAATACATGTTCACATCTGGATTCCATGTATTATTACGGTCTTCGCCTATCATGTACCACGTGTCGCCGACTTGCAAGAAACCTGCTCCGTGAGCCTGTACCGGCTCACCTCGGTCGTCCACCCATAAAGCCCCGTTACGGATAGTCATCCAATTGGACGGACGGGCGTCCAGATAGTCCTGTGAGGCTTTCTCCAATTTGGAAACCGCCTCCATCAAATCTTGCCCTTCCGGATTGTCAGCCAAAGGTTCAAGTTCCTCTATCACTTTTCCAAACAATGATTTTCCGGCATAATCGCTGCCGTCATACAACTTCTTCGCATTGAGCAACGCCCGTTCAAAAGCCCCATACTGCACAGCTAACCGGTCGTATTCATTGATAGCTGCATCCAATCCTTGCAGTGCGGCTACTAACTCATCTACCGAATCCCCTGTTTCCTTTGCTGTTTCAATCGCCTTGCGAAGACTCGTCAGGTTATGGCAGTTTTCCTGTGCCGCGCCTTCCTCTGCCACAGCCAACAGGATGTCCAGTTCCTCTTTATAAGCCTCCACATCGTGTCCTTCATACAACAAACGGAAATGGTCGACCGCTGCCCAATTGGCATCCGTACCTTTCAGCCTGAACCCGATTTCCAATATGCCATTCACGGCTGCGGCACGAAGTTGGTATTCACCACCCTTATGGACAGACGTTTCATGCCGTCCGGCATACAGGAAAGCTCCTTGACAAACTTCCGGTTCCCCCTTTTGATTCACGGCATGCGCATCGACAACCACCTTAAACACACCGACCGGAAGTTCCGAAACGACTTGGTGCAAATCAGCATCAGGCAACGTTTGGGAATCAGCAACCCACCGTTCCATATAAATCTTGCCATCCTTCGTCCATCCTTCTCCTGTCGGTGAATCATTCGTCTGTGTCCAAAAGCCGGCATTTGCCCAACCCGTCGCCCCGTCTTCAAAACTCGGGTTTACAATAGAAGTCGTCATTTCGGTAGGATTATCCCGAAATGCAGCCTCGGCCATACCTTGGCCAAAGGTTAATACAGCCAGCAAACATAATTTCATTCTGTTCATGGGTAATATTTTTTAAGATTAAAATGATAACATAGTCTGTTTCTTACACCCCACATGCTTTTTATAAGAGACTAAACACCTATTCCTTATACAACCAAATACCGTAAGTAAACATCTCTGCATTCTTTTCCGGTTTCTGTCCGGACGGACGGAACCATTGCCCGATGTCAACAAACGGTGTGAGCAAGACTTCCACTTCACTTCCTTTATACAATGCTTTCGTACGATAAACAGGTCCTACCATATTGGCATAAGGCTTATCCACCACAGATGGCTTAACGCTTACATTCAATCGTATATCCTTTGCCAAGTCCACATCATCGTTACAAAGTTGTTTGTTCCACACCATATCCAAGCAATAAACCATAGGACCACGTAGAAAAGCGTATGGAATTCTGTCCGTCGGTTCTTCTTTATACATAATCTCTCCCCTGGGAAGTGTATAAGTAGTGTATTTGCTATGGTGTTCACGCATCACCCACCTTTCCTCCATAGGAAAGACAATACTAACCTTGTCCCCTTTAGACCATTTACGGGATATTTTTAAATAAGTCCCCGGTTTCACGCCTATCACATTTTTCCCATTTACAGATACCCGAGGAGCCTTACACCAACTGGGAATACGCAGATTCAACACCCTGTCAACAGCCTTCTCTGAAAGGACGGTCAACTCCATATTCTCCGCCTCCGGATAATTACCGGAAATCTGAAAAGCGAAATCCTTTCCTATATAATGGGACGGCAGATACTGGTTCACAAAAAACTCCTTACCTCTTTCCGCATACATAAAAGTGGGCAACATGGAAATGATACGGTGCCCGCTTGCCGTACAGCAGTCAGGACCGTGAAAATAACTAGCGGGCTTCGTTCCGTTCGGGGCTGTATGGTAACGGCAAGTACCAGTCTCGCAATCTTGAGCGGCAAATACATGATTCATCATCAAACGTTCCATTGCATCCGCATATTTAGACTCCCCGGTCAGTTCCAATAACATCTGCGTAAGTTGCATCCATGACATTGTGGCACAAGTCTCAACCACATTCCCCGATACCGGTTTTACATAGCCGTGTTCATAATGTTCAGCCACGCTGACTCCACCGGTAATATACATTTGGCGCTTGTGGATATCCTCCCACGCTCCCTCTACTTTACGGAACAAAGACTTGTCGCCTGTAATACGATATAGGCGAAGAAAACCCATAAAATTCATTTGGAACGTATGTGAATGCACGTAAGGCTGAAGTTCGTCAACCCCCAATGTGCCGTCTGCCACAGAATCCAATCGGGAAAAAGCATCCCAACCGCTCCATTTGTCAATGTTGCCAACGACCCATTTGCTCCAATCCAAATATTTCTTCTTTCCGGTCAGTTCATATAACCGTGCGACAGGGTCACAAAGCAATGTTCCTTCCCATGAATAATGTACTCCATGCCCTGCAAAATCAGACAAGGCATCCACCCGTTTGCGCTTATTCTCCGGTGCCCGCAAATCCGAAGGCCAAAATTCCAACTTATCGGGACCAAAATATTTCAAAAAATAATCTGCCAACTTTTCAACAGCGACCAGTGCCTCTTCATCTCCAGTCTGTTCGTATACTGTCATAAAGGCATGAAAAACAAAGTATAATTCATAGGCATCCATACCCCTGACAGGTCTTTTGCCAGAACGATAACTCCGGGCCGTAGCTCCCAAATAACCATTATCTTCCTGTGAGTCAATAATACGTTTCAATACAGCATGAGCCTTCGATAACAGTTCATCATCACCACCCTGAATAGCCGACAAATAGGCGGATTCAATCCATTTGCCATGTTGTTCGGCTTTTGTCCAGTCCCACTGGATATGCTGTCGTTCCACGATAAAATCCACATATCTGTTTATAGGAAAATTCTTCAGGTAAATATCACGGTTCAACTTCATGCGTCCTCCATAGAAACCTGTTATATTCTTCACAGAAGAAACGGGAACCGGATTCTCCAATAACACGACTTTGTCATGACTTCTGGCGTTAAGTTTCGTCATCAAACAGACTAATACTAAAACTGCATAAATTTTCATATTCATATTTTCTAATAATGAATTGTTTTATGGTTAATATGTTTTCTTTCCACCATATTGAATTTCTTCGGTGGTTTTCATTTACCGGCAATTCCACTTCTCATCCGACAATACATCATAATGCTAATTTTCTTAGCCATTTGCACTGATTAATGTATTCTTGGTTCTGTACCACAAAGATAAGGGTATAGCAAGGAAAGCAAGGAGCAGAATCGTGCAAAAAAGAGCCAAAAATCATTCATAACCTGTTTTTAATACTTTTTTCCCCATCCCCATCCCCGGCAAAATAGAAAAAAATGCAAAAATCTTTGTGATTCAGATTTTAAAGCTTAACTTTGCATCGAATCATTAAAGGAAAAGGCAAAAGGGTTCCGGCTGATTAAGGCCGGAATTCTTTTGTTTTTATCTTTTCAAGTAAAAACGCATAATAATAATTAAGGAGGAATAATTATGGCTTATATGTCACAAGAGGGCTACGACAAACTGGTGGCCCAACTCAAAGAAATGGAAACCATCGAACGTCCGGCAGCTTCGGCAGCCATCGCAGAGGCACGCGACAAGGGTGACCTGAGTGAAAACTCGGAATACGATGCCGCCAAAGAGCATCAGGCTATGTTGGAAATGAAAATCAACCAGCTGAAAGCAGTCATCGGGGATGCCAAAATCATCGACACCTCGAAACTGAAAGCCGACACAGTACAAATCCTGTCCAAGGTAGAAATGCGCAATGTGAAGAACAACATGAAGATGACATACACCATCGTGTCTGAAACGGAAGCCAACCTGAAAGAAGGCAAAATCTCTGTGCAGACCCCCATCGCGCAAGGCTTGTTAGGCAAGAAAGTAGGCGACGTGGCAGAAATCAAAATCCCGCACGGCACCGTACAACTGGAAATCACGAACATTTCATTTGAATAACCGCCATGGCTACCATATTCAGTAAAATCGTAGCCGGAGAGATTCCGAGCTATAAATGTGCGGAGAACGACCGTTTCTATGCTTTCCTCGACATCAATCCTTTGGTGAAGGGCCATACGTTGGTCATTCCCAAACGCGAAGTGGATTACATCTTCGACTTGTCAGACGAAGAAATCGGTGCGATGCAAGTCTTTGCCAAGCACGTAGCAGAGGCCATCAAAAAGGCTTTTCCTTGCATCAAAGTAGGACAAGCCGTTTTGGGACTGGAAGTACCCCATGCGCACATCCACTTGATTCCCATGCAGAACGAAAAGGACATGCTTTTCAGTAACCCTAAACTGACGTTCACGGATGAGGAGTTCAAGGCCATTGCCAAAGCTATCTCGGATAACTACATGGCAGGTATTCGATAACACAAAACACACGACAAAATAAAGGCGCGGCTTCGTGAGAAACCGCGCTTTTATTATACCTTATTATAATAAGAAAGCTAAATAAACTCTTCTCCCAACTTCATCTGGGCATCTGTCATCATACGCCTTAATGCCGCACTGTCATCCTTGGGGCAAATCATCAGCACATCGCCTTTTTCTGCCACGACAAAGCCCTTCAATCCATCAATAACGGCTATCCTTCCCTTAGGCAAACAAATGACATTCCCTTCACTGTTGTACAGCAAGGCTTCGGTATTAAGCAACACGTTGTCCTGCCGGTCGTGCTGCGTATCATTGTGCAGGGAGCACCATGAGCCCAAATCCGCCCATCCGAAGTCGCACACCTGTACATAGACATTCTCGCTCTTTTCCAAAATACTATAATCCAATGAAAGGTTCGGCAAGGTATCGAAATGGGCCGGCACGCGACAGAAATCATCTTCGTCAATGGCATCGATGGCCTCCGTCAGGCTGTCCCGATAGTCTGGCACCAAATCATGAATCGCCTTCATCATGGTACGGACGTTGTACAGATATAACCCTGTATTCCAGTAAAACTCCCCGCTTTCCATGAATACACGGGCAAAATCCAACGCGGGCTTCTCCGTAAAGGACTTCACACGGGCAAACGCCCCTTCCTCCATATTCTCATGGGCTTGGATATACCCGTACCCGGTATCGGGACGGGTCGGCTTTACTCCCATGGTCAGCAGACAATCCGAATGCCCCACGAAGTCCAATCCTTTCAGCACGTCATCATCGAAGTTTTTCTCCTCCAGAATCAACTGGTCGGCGGGAGAAACTATCACATTGGCGTGCGGACAAAGGTGGCTGATACACGTCGTAGCCCACGCCACGCTCGGCAAGGTGTTCCGCCGGATAGGTTCTTTCAATATTCTGTCTTGTGCCACATCCGGCAACTGTTCCCTTACCAAATCCGCATAATGCTCGTTGGTCACGATAAAAATATGCTTGGTATCGATAATCTTGCGAAAACGGTCGTAGGTCTGTTGCAATAAAGTACGCCCCGTTCCGAACCAGTCGAGAAACTGTTTGGGCAACTCTTTACGACTTACAGGCCACAAACGACTGCCGATGCCGCCGGCCAATATCACACAATAATTCTGGTCTTTTGCTTCCATAATTCAAAGGCTAGTGTAAACTGTCGCTAAGTTAACCCTTTTCACGAACAAACTCGAAAAAGGAATTTTAAAATCACTTAAATACACAGTTTATTCCACAAACTTAACCTTCTCCGCATCTCTCGGTTTGGCAGCGGGAGACTCGTCTGGATAACCCACAGCAATGGCATACAGCAGAACATAATCTTCCGGGAGTTGCAAACGTTCCAGATAAGAAGCGGCCTCCTGATTGCCTGTCATGAAAGCAATCGGACCGCCAAGGCAACAAGTTCCGAGTCCTAAAGACTGTGCTGCCAACACCATGTTTTCACCTAAAAGCCCGCAGTCCAACTGGCCGCTTCCGTCCTTCGGGGATGCGATGAATATTACGGCCGGAGCATTCCGGAACATATTCTTGAAACCGGGTTCTTCGGCCGCCTTCGGATTGGCTTTTTTGAAAACCTCCGTGATTCCATTGATATAATCGGCATTGTCCACCACACGCACCTGCCAAGGCTGACGGTTCATCCCGCTGGGCGCATTGATACCGCAATTCACAATAGTCTCCAGTTTCTCGCGTTCCACCGGTTGGTCTTTGTACTTACGAATACTGCGCCGGGACATTATGGCCTCGACCACCGCATTTCCTTGCTCTGTATCCACACTATCGGACATGACCGCCTCCGTCTTTCCACCCGAAGATGTACAAGAACCCAACAGGGTCAGCCCCAACCCGAATGTGCCGCACAAGCACATACCGAAAACAAAATTCTTCAATGTATTCATACGCTTCTTCTTTTGATAAATAATAAATAAGTAGTCTTCGCAAAACTAATAAAAAACGCCTTCAAAGCCAACTTTTTCCTCATAATCTTCCGGTAAGAAGCCATAAATACTTTCAGCTATAAACTTTTATCCCCTTTTTGCTTGTTATTCTTGCAGATTCATCGTACTTTTACCCCATCAACCTGATTTCAAATTCAAAACAGATGAAGAACAGACTTTACACTTATCTGGCCGGTTGGATATTTCTGTGGTTGCCGGCCCTGCTTTTGGCACAAACCATCAACAGTCCCACGGCATTTTTCCTCATGCACTCCAGTGGAAACCATGTGGCCAAAGACGCCCAAGGAGGAGCGGTATTGGAAGCCGCAGATGCCCCGTCGCCCCAAAAACTTACATTCATCCCCGACGGCAACGGATATTATGCCTTGCAATCGGACGACGGACAAGGTTATCTGTCACTGAGCGGACAATGGAACACGTCCTTCACAACCGACCCCTCATCGGCAAAAGCCTTGTATGCCATAGAGAACTCCGGAAAGTTCTTCATCAAGCTGCGCTGCAAATACAACAACAAATATTTAGGAACGGACGGGACAACAGCGTCGTCAGCCGTGTATTCGGACAAAGACGGGACGGACACCCGGCACCTGTGGTACCTTACGACCGACGTGCATCAGGCTCAGCCGACACCTCAGTCTACGTCATCAACCCGGCTGTTACCCGCCAACAGTTCGAGGGATGGGGCATCTCGCTCTGTTGGTGGGCCAACATGTGCGGGAAGTGGAGCGACGAGAAGATAGACGAACTTGTGGATTGGTTGGTCAGCCCGGACGGACTGGACTACCGTATTTTCCGCTACAACATCGGTGGGGGAGACGACCCGCAAAACCAGAACTGCACGCCGCACCACATGGGAAGCGGAAAAGGCCTGCGTGCGGAAATGGAAGGTTTCAAAGACAGTCCGGACGGTGAATACATTTGGAGCCGCGATGCCGCACAACGTAAAATCATGCTGAAAATCAAAGAAAAACGTCCGGATGCCATATTCGAGGCCTTCAGCAATTCCTGTCCCTACTACATGACTTACAGCGGATGTTGTGCGGGTAATACCAATGCGTCGGCCGACAACCTGAAACCGGAATACTATGAAGCATTCGCCCATTATCTGGTAGACGTGTGCCGACATTATAAAGAGGAATACGGCATAGAGTTCCGTACGCTTTCGCCTTTCAACGAACCGATGACGAGTTATTGGGGAGCCAACGGAGGACAAGAGGGATGCCATTTCGACATTGCCTCGCAAGTGGCTTTCCTCAAAGTGTTGCACCCCATCCTGAAAGCCTCCGGCCTGAACACCGTCATCTCGGCCTCGGAAGAAACCGATGCCGCACAGT
>ERZ779932.1534-NODE-1534-length-9725-cov-2.396277_pt1 | contig 9725 bp, 9 predicted proteins | sample MGYA00511064_ERZ779932 | MGnify/ENA primary metagenome ERZ779932 (study PRJEB29588, sample SAMEA1966821) | human gut metagenome | biome: human gut; feature: human-associated habitat; material: faeces | place: Denmark | collected 2008/2010 ...
CCCCTATATGGCTAACGCCACACAGAGGAGGAGGGTAAATACAAACCCCTCTTATTCATTAACAGTCAAATTTATCCCCATGAATTTTCTATTGAACCGGGAGAGGGGGGAGTACCCAATTTTGTTACTGCTGTTGGTGTTGCTCCTTCACCCTTGCCGTGCTCCGTAATGCTACGGGACACGGTAGGGAGAGGTTGAGATGTATTTCCGCCTTCGCTCCTGCTTCGATTTACGTGCGATTCCTCCGTAATATCACGAGCCACCACGGCAAGAGGAGAGGACTAAGATGTCGCTTCGAATATTCTTTTTACCTCTACCCGCGAATACAAGAGAGAATTTGAAAGACGATTCCCTTTGATTGCCTATTGAGTCGATATCCTCACTAATTTATAGGCTGAGCCGAGTTATGAGGTAACGTTGTCATCGAGGTAGATAAAGGACAGATGCATTTTAAATTTCTTCATTGGGGGTGGCGGGATTGTAGTCGATAGATTTTTGGAATCTCATTCAAGGCCTGTATATGGTCGTGCGTTGTTTATGTTATTTCTGCATATAATGTCGTCGTTCTTCGGGCGGGAATTTTTCAATGGCGTAGCGAAGCATGGTTCGAGGCATATCGCGATAGCGGGTGTCGAGGAAAGTGCAGAGCCGGGTTTTATCTTTTTTTCCGACCTCTCGCAGCATCCAGCCTACGGCTTTGCGGATTAGGTCGTGTTTGTTGTACAGGAGAATATCGGCAATAGCGAGGGTATCGTCGAAACGGCCTTTGCGGATCCATTGCCAAGTGGAGACAATCGAAATGCGTTGTTCCCAGATGAGGCTGCTTTGGGCCAGCCGATAGAGTGGGGCGTGGTCTTTTTCTTCGAGATGGCATCCGACGATTTGTGCTGCGGATAAATCGACCAAATCCCAGTTGTTGATATATGCGGTATTGGATAAATAGGTGCGGTATATCGCTTCTCGACGGTTGGCATCGGCTTTTTTGAATTGTTCGACCATACATAACAAGGCGGCCATGCGCAACTCGTGAACCGGGTTGTGTAACAGGATTTCGAGTTGGTCGAGCGGGGTATCTAAGTATTGTTTGACGATACTGCGCGTTACGGGAACGGGGATGCCGATGAATATGTCTTTCTCGCCGTATTCTCCTTTTCCGGTTTTAAAGAATCCAGAGAGGGTTTTTGCTTTGTCGGGGTTGGCTGCCGCCCGAATCGCTTGCTCTATGTCTTGTGCTGTGTGCATGATTGAAGATGTCGAGTTTTATTTAAGAAAGGTTCTTTCATTGTTTGCTTCCAAAATTTTCATTTGTTGAATGGCTATTTGGTTAAGTTTGATGAGCCGTTCTTTTTGAGGAATACCTTGTTCTATGAATACGGCATTGAGATTTTCCATATTCGATAAACAAATGAGTTGGTTGATCGTAGCATGGTCTCGAATATTGCTTTTTTGTTAGGATTGGTTTCTCTCCATTGAGCAGCGGTTATACCGAAAAGCGCCATATTCAATACATCTGCTTCGTTTGCATATATGATATTTGCTTGTTGATTTGTAAGTTCCGAGGGAATAAGATTTTGTTTAATGGCATCTGTATGTATGCGATAATTGATTTTTGAGAGTTCTCGTTTGGCAGACCAGCCTAACAGTTTTTGCTCGTCTTCTTTTAGCCGTTGGAATTCCCTAATCAGGTAAACTTTAAATTCAGGACTTATCCACATTGCAAATTCCATAGCAATGTCTTTGTGAGCATAGGTTCCACCATAACGACCGGTTTTGGATACAATGCCTATCGCATGGGTGCTTTCTGTCCATTCTTTGGCACTTAGACGGAAGCTGTTTAATCCGGCTTGGGATTTAATTCTGTCGAATTCGACAGAATTAAAATTTGGATTATAAACTTTTTCCCAAATGCCTAAAAATTCTATCGTATTTCTGTTGCGCAACCAATTGTAGAAAAAATATTCTCCATCTTTGGCCCGTAACATGTCGGTTAATGAGATATAGTCATTATCGTTGATTAGTATAATTCTAATCTCAGTGTCCTCTACTTTTATTTTTGCCATATCGATATTTGTTGAGAAACGAATTTATAAATAAAATTTTATGGATAAATATAATTTTTGATTTTTTTGAAATTTGAAATTTTAGCTTCTTTGGTATAGTCGTTGTCTTTTATAATTATTGTTTTTGACAATGTTTTTAGATGTTAATTTTAAAGGGCTCTATTGAAAAATTTGCGGATAGGTGGCAAGGTGATGGAAAATATTCGATTCTCGGGAAGATAAAATTTGAATAAATGATTGATATATAGTTGTATATGATAAAAATTGGAATGCGGGAATCAAGAAGAAATAGGATTGTAGGTTCTTTGGGTTGGGTGTAAATCCTTTTTTGGGGAAAGAAAAAGAGTTGGTTTGCTTAAAATGACTATTTTTGTAGTGAAGCTGCGAAACATAGATTACGTGTTGTCATCGTCAAGTAAATTTGTTTTTACTCAGGGTTTGTGCTATGTTCGTTTTTTAGAAAGATAATTTGAAAACAGTCTCGGCATGGTTCTCAATTACATTTGGATCGCATTTTTCGTTATTGCCTTTGTGGTGGCGGTGGTACAGACTTTCGTATATGGAAACACAGGAATCTGGACCGATATTATGAATGCTTCGTTTTCCTCGGCTCGTAGCGCATTCGATATTTCTTTGGGTTTGACAGGAGTTCTTACGTTGTGGCTCGGACTTATGAAAATAGGGGAGCGGGGTGGGGTAGTCGCTGTTTTGTCGCGTTGGATCAGTCCGTTGTTTTCCCGACTTTTCCCGGGAGTTCCCAAAGGGCATCCGGCTTTGGGGTCGATGTTCATGAATGTTTCTGCCAATATGTTGGGGTTGGACAATGCTGCTACTCCATTGGGATTGAAAGCGATGAGAGAGTTGCAAGAGTTGAATCCCAAGAAGGACACGGCGACCGATGCCATGCTGATGTTCTTGGTTTTGAACGCTTCGGGGTTGACCTTGATTCCTATCGGGGTGATGACTTATCGGGCACAGATGGGGGCAGCCAATCCTTCGGACGTTTTCTTGCCCATTTTAATCGCCACGTTCATGGCGACGTTCGTGGGGCTTTTGGCATTGTGTATCAAACAGCGAATCAATATATTCGACCGGGTAATTCTGCTATGGGGATTGGGGCTTACCGCTTTTGTGGGTGGGGTGTTTTATTATTTCTCCTCTTTGCCGGAAGAGAAGATTTCGTCTTATTCGGCTTTTGCAGCCAACAGTATTCTGTTTACGATTATCGTAATTTTTATCGTGGCGGGATTTGTCAAACGAATCAATGTTTACGATGCTTTTATAGAGGGCGCGAAAGAGGGTTTTAAGACGGCGGTTATGATCATACCCTATTTGGTGGCTATTCTCGTGGCTATCGGGATATTCCGGGCATCGGGAGCGATGGATTATATCGTCGAGGGTTTTGTTGCGGTTTTCGGTTGGTTGGGAATAGATACCGAGTTTGTGGGGGCATTGCCTACGGCTTTGATGAAGTCGTTGAGCGGTAGCGGTTCGCGGGGCATGATGGTCGATGCGATGTCGGCTTATGGTGTAGACTCCTTTGTGGGTAGGGTAGCTTGTACCGTGCAAGGATCGACCGACACGACATTTTATATCTTGGCGGTCTATTTCGGTAGCGTAGGGGTGCGTAAGACCCGCTATGCGGTCGGCTACGCTTTGCTGGCCGATGTGATAGGGGCTATTTCGGCTATTACGGTTTCTTATTTCTTCTTCAAGTAATTCTTATTCGCAGAATTGCACTATCTTTGCAGAGTATGCGGAAATGGGTTCGTATCTCGGTATAACCGAGTGAACCGGGGATTCGGCCTCCGTAGCTGCGCGTTGCTAGTGTTTTATAAGATAAAAGAGATAAAGTTATGGCTGTGAGTTATTTTGCCGAAGACGTCAAGATGCCGGCGATAAAAAAGAGAGAAACGACCTTTTGGATACGTCGTGTCGCTTCGGGGTATGGGAAGAAATGCGGCGATATAGCCTATATCTTTTGTTCCGATGAGAAGATTCTCGAAGTGAATAAGGCTTATTTGCAGCATGACTATTATACCGATGTGATTACGTTTGACTATACCGAAGGCGATAAAATAAGCGGTGATATATTTATCAGCGTGGATACTGTCCGTTCCAATGCGGAACAGTTCGGAACCGATTATGACGAAGAGCTTCATCGGATTATCATACACGGTGTTTTGCATTTGTGCGGTATCAACGATAAAGGCCCGGGTGAGCGAGAGATAATGACTCGTCATGAGAACGAGGCTTTGAAGCTGAGGTGATTGAATATATTTCTGATTTCTATGTAGCGGGGGAGGGTTCTTTCCCGATAAAAGTCATGGAGAAATAAGATACGATGGATTTTAATTACGATGTGATAGTGGTGGGTGCAGGGCATGCCGGGTGTGAAGCGGCGTGCGCTTCGGCCAATCTTGGCTCGAAAACCCTGCTTATTACTATGGATATGAATAAGATAGCTCAGATGAGCTGTAATCCTGCGGTTGGTGGTATCGCCAAAGGGCAGATTGTTCGTGAGATTGATGCGTTGGGCGGATTCATGGGGATTGTGACCGATGAGACGGCGATACAATTCAGAATGCTGAACCGCTCGAAAGGTCCGGCCATGTGGAGTCCTCGTTCACAGAGCGACCGAACCAAGTTTATTGCTACATGGCGCTCTATTTTGGAAAATACGGAGAATCTATATATGTGGCAAGATTCTGTTAATCAGGTTCTTGTGAAAGACGGGCGCGTGACGGGCGTGGTGACAGATATGAACGTGACGTTTACGGCGAAATGCGTGGTGTTGACGACCGGTACTTTTATGAACGGTTTGATGCATATCGGTCGTACCCGACTGCAAGGGGGGCGTATCTCTGAGCCGGCATCGCACGGTATTACCGAGCAGCTCGTGGAGCTGGGTTTTACCGCCGGACGTATGAAAACGGGAACACCGGTTCGAATCGATGGCCGGAGTATTCATTTCGATGAGGCGACCGAGCAGAGGGGAGAGGACGATTTTCACAAGTTTTCTTTCCTCGATTTCCAGCCTCGTCCGTTGAAACAACGTAGTTGTTGGACTATTTATACGAATGAGCAAGTACACGATATATTGCGTGCAGGTCTGCCCGATTCGCCTTTGTATAACGGTCAGATACAAAGTATTGGACCTCGCTATTGTCCCAGTATAGAGACAAAAATAGTGACATTTCCCGATAAAACGGAACACCAGTTGTTTCTCGAACCAGAAGGGGAGACTACGCAGGAATATTATTTGAATGGTTTTTCTTCTTCGTTGCCTTTGGATATTCAGGTAAAGGCTTTGCAAGAAATTCCGGCATTGCGAGATGTGCGTATATATCGTCCCGGTTATGCGATCGAATATGATTATTTCGACCCTACACAATTAAATCATAATTTGGAAACTAAACAGATTTCCAATCTTTTCTTTGCGGGACAAATCAATGGTACGACGGGGTATGAAGAGGCCGGAGGACAGGGGCTTATCGCTGGAATAAACGCTCATATTAATTGTCACGGAGGCGCTCCGTTTACATTGGGACGGGACGAAGCCTATATAGGGGTTTTGATCGACGATTTGGTGACAAAAGGTGTCGATGAACCTTATCGTATGTTTACTTCGAGAGCTGAATATCGTATTTTGTTGCGTCAGGACGATGCCGATATGCGCCTTACCGAGCGAGCTTATCGGTTAGGGTTGGCGAAACGGGAGCGATATGATTTGTTGACGGCGAAACGGGATAGCGTGGACCGGTTGATTCGGTTTGCGCAAAACTATTCTATAAAACCGGCCTATATAAACGAAGGTTTGGAAGCTCTGGGAACAGCTCACTTGAAACAGGGGGTGCGATTGATCGATTTGATATTACGTCCTCAGTTAGATATGGCTAAACTTTCGACATTGGTTCCTGCGTTGAAACAAGAAATTTCTGTTATAAAGAATCGCAGAGAAGAAATTGTAGAGGCTGCCGAGATTAAGATGAAGTATCAAGGTTATATCGATAGGGAGAAAATGATTGCCGATAAAATTTCTCGTTTGGAACATATTCGCATACGAGGAAAATTCGATTATAGCCAGATACATGCATTATCGACCGAAGCTCGTCAGAAATTGGAAAGAATAGATCCCGAAACCATAGCGCAGGCTTCGCGCATACCGGGTATTTCGCCGAGCGATATAAACATATTGCTGCTGTTGGTGGGACGTTAATGTTTCACGTGAAACAAATCGCCGGAAAGCCTTTAAATAAAGGGATAGAACGAATAAAACAATAAAAATAAAATGAGTGTAGAGATTATTAAAAGTAAGATTCGCGATGTTGTTGACTTTCCTCAAAAGGGAATTGTTTTTAGAGATTTGACAACAGTTTTCAAAGATGCGGATTGTTTGAGGGAATTGTCGGATATGCTTACTGCCATATATGCCGAAAAGGGTATTACGAAAGTAGTGGGTATAGAGTCTCGCGGTTTTATTATGGGGCCTATATTAGCGACGCGTATCGGAGCCGGATTCGTGCCTATGCGCAAACCGGGAAAGCTTCCTGCTGAAACTTGGCAGGAAAGTTATACCAAAGAGTATGGCGTAGATGTCATAGAGATTCACAAGGATGCCCTTTGTGAAAATGATGTTGTTTTATTGCACGATGATTTGTTGGCGACAGGTGGGACTATGTTGGCCGCTTATAATTTGGTAAAACGATTCAACCCGAAGAAAGTCTATGTCAATTTTCTCGTTGAATTGGAGTTTTTGAAAGGACGGAATTTATTTCCGAACGATGTGGAAATCGAATCTCTGATAAAATATTGATACGGATTGATCGATAAAAACGAAAATATTAAGAATAAGCTCGCCCTTTTACCGGATACCCCGGGCGTATACCAATATTTCGATAAAACGGGAAAGATTATTTATGTAGGTAAGGCGAAGAATCTGAAACGTCGTGTGTCTTCTTATTTCAATAAGGTGCATGATTCGCCTAAGACTAATATTCTTGTCAAAAATATTTATGATCTTCAATATATTGTCGTCAAGACCGAGGAGGATGCTCTGCATCTTGAAAACAGTCTTATCAAAGCATACAAGCCTCGGTATAACGTTTTGTTGAAAGACGACAAGACTTATCCGTGGATTTGTTTGCGGAACGAACATTTTCCCCGGGTGTTTCTGACTCGCAAAGTTTATAAGGACGGGTCGAAATATTATGGCCCGTATGCCAATGTACACTTGGCGAAAACCGTGTTGGGATTAATTCGAGAATTATATCCTATTCGCACATGCAATTATGCATTGACACCTGAAAATATCGAAAAAAATCGTTTTCGGGTTTGTCTGCAATATCACATTAAAAATTGCAAAGGGTGTTGTGTCGGCAAAATATCGGAACAAGAATATAACGGATATATCGAACAGGTGCGTCAGATTCTCAACGGAGACATACACCAATTGAGTAACCATTTGTTGGAAGAGATGTCGGCTCTGTCTGCCGAGCTGCGCTTCGAGGAAGCTCAGGTTGTTAAGGAAAAATACGATTTAATCGAGAAGTATAAAGCTAAATCGGTTATCGTGAATCCGGCTTTGCACGAAATTGATGTCTTTTCTTACGATGAGGACGAGGGGGTAGCTTTTGTGAATTATATGCACGTGCGAGGCGGCTCGATCGTACAAAGTATTACTATCGAGTATAAGAAAAAGCTCGATGAATCTGCTTCTGAAATTTTGTCATTGGGTATTGCCGAATTACGTTCCCGATTCGGAAGTCGGGCTAAGGAGGCTCTTGTACCGTTTTTGCCGGAGTCTGATTTTGTTGACCTTGAATTTGTCGTTCCGCAAAGGGGGGATAAGAGAAAATTACTCGCGGTATCGGAGCAGAATGTGAAGCAATATAAGGTAGATCGATTGAAACAAAGCGAGAAGCTGAATCCAGAACAGCGAGTCATGCGGATATTGATCCGGATACAACAGGATTTCAGGTTGCCCGAATTGCCGTGGCACATGGAGTGTTTCGACAATTCGAATATACAGGGTACGAATCCGGTCGCCTCTTGTGTGGTGTTCAAGAAAGCGAAACCATCGAAAAAAGACTATCGCCATTTCGATATTAAGACTGTCGTGGGGCCCGACGATTTTGCTTCCATGCGTGAGATTATTTATCGCCGGTATCGTCGTTTGCTCGATGAAGGAGAGGAGTTACCGCAGTTGATTATTGTCGATGGCGGGAAAGGGCAATTGAGTGCGGCTTTGGAGTCGATCGACGCTCTTGGATTGAGGGGTAAAGTTTCGATAGTGGGTATTGCCAAGCGTTTAGAGGAAATTTATTTCCCCGGAGATTCCTTGCCTCTTTATATAGACAAGAATTCGGAGTCGTTACGAGTTATTCAGCACATGCGAGACGAGGCTCACCGGTTCGGTATTACATTTCATCGAAATAAACGGAGTAAAGGGCAGGTGAAGTCGGCGTTAGATTCCATTCCCGGTATCGGCCCCAAGAGTCGGGATTTGTTGCTGTCTCATTTCAAGAGTGTGAAACGGATTAAGGAGGCTTCGGAATCTGATTTGATGGCAGTCGTGGGGACGGCGAAAGCTAAAATCATAAAAAAATATTTGATTTAAACTATAATTATTTGATTTTCAGGTTTTTAATTTGTTATTCCTTTATGACCGGCTTTGAAAGCCGTTATACTACGTATAATCAAGTAAGTTTGCTTCTGTTTTGGATTTACATTATCTTTGTCTAATGCGAAAATAGGATGCGATTCGGAATGAAAAACGAGTGTATTCGCTTTATCTTGTACACTCCTTTCTCTATCTTTGCATGATAAGAAATGAATTTCCTATGAGAGTAGTCGTTCAAAGAGTGAAGAGGGCTTCGGTGCGGATAGGCGGAGAATTACATTCCTCCATAGAAGCCGGTCTTTTGATTTTGTTGGGAGTGGAAGATAGCGACGAATCGTCGGATATCGAATGGTTGGTGAAGAAATGTGCCAATCTGCGTATCTTTGACGATGAGAACGGGGTTATGAACCGATCTTTAATCGATATGAACGGAGAAGTGATGATTGTTAGTCAGTTCACGTTAATGGCATCGACCAAGAAGGGAAACAGGCCCTCTTATATCCGGGCGGCCGGACATGAGCACGCTGTCCCTATGTACGAGGCTTTTTGCCGTCGTTTTTCGGAGGAAATTTCCAAAACGGTGGCTACGGGTGTCTTCGGCGCCGACATGCAGGTAGAACTCGTGAACGATGGGCCGGTAACGATTTGTATGGATACGAAAAACAAGGAGTGATCTTATGACGATAAAAGAAGCGCAGGAACAGGTCGATAAATGGATTAAAAGCGTTGGCGTGAGATATTTCAGCGAATTGACGAATATGGCTATATTGACCGAAGAAGTGGGAGAGGTGGCGCGTATCATTTCCCGTCGGTACGGCGATCAGTCGTTTAAATCGGGGGAGGAGAACAGTGATTTATCGGACGAATTGTGCGATGTTTTCTGGGTATTGCTGTGCCTTGCCAACCAAACAGGGGTAGATTTGACCTCTGCTTTTGAAAAGAATATGGAGAAGAAGACAAATAGAGATAAAACAAGACATATCAACAATCCTAAATTAACAAAAAATGGATAGATACGAAGAAATGTTGAGTCGGTATAAAAA